>MDSW01157550.1_pt1 | contig 113125 bp, 106 predicted proteins | sample 811171 | NCBI WGS metagenome assembly MDSW01 (sample SAMN05326641, study PRJNA326480) | marine metagenome | isolation source: seawater | place: Atlantic Ocean: North West | collected 2012 | reverse complement strand
CAGCGCTTTTTCCGACAGAGCCGCAGGCCTGGAATTATCGCGGCGTCCTCAGTGCGGCGCTCGGCGATTCGGCGGATGCGGTTGCGTGTTACGAAAAAGCACTGGCTCTGGGCGGTCCGGACCCGGATATCCTCGCCAATCTGGGGGCTATCCAGGCGTCGTCCGGCAATACTGCGGCCGCGCTCGCCACCCTGGACCGGGTGCTTCTGGCCCGGCCCGACGATATCCGTGTGTTGCGCCAGTATGTCGATTGCACGCGGCTGGGCGCCGACGACGATGTGTATAAGGCCCTTGTGCGGTTGTCCGGTTCCGACGCGCTTTCGGACCCCGACCGCGCTTCGGTTGCATACGCGCTCGGCAAGGTTTGTGATGATATGTGCCGGTACGGGGATGCCATACGTCATTTCATCGCTGGCGGTGCCGCGCGGGCGCGAAGCCGGGCCACCAAGGCCGCCGACGAGATTGCACTGCTGGACCGCATCAAGGAAATATTCCCGCGCATCGACGCCGAAGCCGTTCAGGGCCGCGGCTCGGAGAGCGGCAAGCCGATCTTCGTGCTCGGCCTGCCCCGGAGCGGAACGACCCTGGTCGAACAAATCCTTGCCGGGATCGACGATGTGACGGCCGCTGGAGAGCTTCCCTACCTGCGCAATGCGGTCCTCAGGCACGCCGATGGCCGGCAGGGAAACAGAACGTTGCCGTCCTGGGAGTTTCTGGATCCGGATCGAGTCCCCGGTGCCGAGACCTTCGAACGGATCGGCCGCGATTACCTGGCCATGATCGACGCGCTGATGCAGGGCAGCGCCCGCGTCGTCGACAAGCAGCCGATGAACGACCGCTATCTCGGTTTCGCGGCGCTCGCCTTTCCGAACGCCACGATCATCCATTGCGTCCGTGATCTCAGGGATACCTGTTTTTCCTGCATCTCGAAGAATTTCGAAGCTGAGATTGCCTTCACCGATACGCTTGAAGGCATGGCCGATTATGCGCTGGCGCAGCGCGCGTTGATGGCGTTCTGGGAGGAGATGTTTCCCGGGCGGATCGTCACGGTGCGATACGAAGATCTTGTCGCCGATCCCGAGACCGAGGCGCGAAAGCTCGTCCAGGCGGCGGGGCTCAACTGGTCCGATAAGTGTCTCGATCTCGCGGCGTCCGAGCGCGTCGTCAACACGGCAAGTGCGCAACAGGTGAAGAAGGATATCTACCGTTCCGCCGTCCATCGGTGGGAACGCTACATGCCGGAGATCGAACCGCTGATCCGCCGCCTTGGTGGGCGGGACTAAGCCGGTTCAGATGCTCTTGCGCTCGGGCTGTTCCGGCTCCGGGTTCTCTTTCTTGAAGTCTTCGATCATGTCTTCGAAGAATTTCTTGGTCTTTTGCGCCTTATCTTCGAACCATGGCTTCGCCTTGTCGTAAGCCACGCCCGCATCGCACGCGGCATAGGAGCCCGAGCACTGCGGTACGCACGCGGCCCGTTTGCCTACGTCATCGGAAAAACGGGTGTTGCAGTCGGTAAGGCAGGCATCGAACGCCCTGGCGCATTCGTCGTGGCTCTTCTGATCGGCGAGCCCGGGCTTGCTTGCGAAGGCAAGCGTCAGCATCACGGATAGGAACAGCCATTTCATCGTCATTACTCCACGGTCACGCTTTTGGCCAAATTGCGCGGCTGGTCGACATCGGTCCCCTTGATGACGGCGACATGATAGGCCAGCAACTGTACCGGAATGGCATACAAAATGGGCGAAACAAAGGCATTTACCGGCGGCAGGCCGATGACGGCTTCAGCGGTGTCTTTCAAGTGACGTGCGCCGCTTGCGTCGGTGAAGGCGATCACCTTGCCGCCGCGCGCCTGCACTTCCTGGATATTGGATGCGGTTTTCTCGAAAAGCTTGTCTTCGGGGGCGATGCAGATGATCGGCACCGCCTCGTCGATCAGCGCGATGGGACCGTGCTTCATTTCGCCGGCGGCGTATCCCTCGGCGTGGATATACGAGATTTCCTTCAGCTTGAGCGCGCCTTCCAGTGCGATCGGGTAGTTGGTGCCCCTTCCCAGGTAAAGCACGTCGCGCGCTTCGGCGACGACCGCCGCCAGATCCCGGATCGCGTCGTCGTGGTTGAGAACCTCGGCGGCGCGGGCGGGGACCTCGGTCAGCGCGCCGACCAGATCGGCAACCTCTTTTTCCGAGATCGTGCCGCGGGCTTCGGCGGTGGCGATGGCAAGACAGGCCAGCACGGTCAGTTGCGTCGTGAACGCCTTGGTCGACGCAACGCCGATCTCCGGTCCGGCGAGGGTCTGAAGGACCGCGTCCGATTCACGTGCGATGGCGCTTTCCGGCGCATTGACGATAGACAGGATCTTCTGCCCGCCTTCCTTCGCGTGGCGCAGCGCGGCCAGCGTATCGATAGTCTCGCCCGACTGAGAAATAAACACGGCAACGCCGTTCTCAGGGGGGACCGGATCGCGATAGCGGTATTCCGACGCGATATCCACCTCGACCGGGATGCGGGCGAGGGACTCGAACCAGTACTTCGCCGTCATGCACGCGTAATAGGACGTGCCGCAGGCGATCAGCGTCAGCTTATCCGCCTTTGCCAGGTCCACGTCACCTTCCGGCATGATGATCCGCCGTTCGGCGGGGTTGATCAGGGAATGCAGGGTGTCGCCGATGACCTGCGGCTGCTCGTAGATCTCCTTCAGCATGAAGTGCCGGTAGCCGCCCTTGCCGATGGCGGCACCGGACAGTTCGGTCAGACGGATCGGGCGCTCGACGGTATTTCCCTCCATGTCGAAGACCTCGGCACCGGTCGGCGTGATCATCGCCCAGTCGCCATCCTCCATATAGAGAATGCGGTTGGTCAGCGGCGCCAATGCCAGTGCGTCGGAGCCTAAATACATTTCATCCTCGCCGAACCCGAGCGCGAGAGGGCTGCCCTGCCGGGCGGCGGCCAGCAGTTCGTGCTCGCCGGCGAAAATAAAGCCGAGCGCGAACGCGCCTTGCAGCTTCTTGATGGTTTCGAAGACCGCGTCTTTCGGTGACAAGCCATTGTCCAGGCCCATGGTCACCAGATGCGCGATCACTTCCGTATCGGTCTCAGATGCGAGCGTGCGCCCGGCCTCGGCGACTTCCCGGCGCAGTTCCTTGTAATTTTCTATAATGCCGTTGTGGACGACGGCGACACGTTCGGTCGCGTGCGGGTGCGCGTTCTGCTCGTTCGGCACCCCGTGCGTCGCCCAGCGGGTGTGGCCGATCCCCGTCGTGCCGGCGAGTGGCGCTTCTTTCAGGCGATGGTCCAGGTTGATCAGTTTGCCTTCGGCACGGCGACGGTCGATGCCGCCGTTTACGAGGGTTGCGATTCCGGCGGAATCGTAGCCCCGGTATTCAAGTCGTTTAAGAGCTTCGAGCAATCTGGGGGTGGCCGGGTTGTCGCCGACGATGCCGATAATGCCGCACATCAGCCCTTTTCTCCCTTGGCCTTGAGATCGAGCTTGCGCGCGCGGGTTTGTCTGCCCCAGTCCTTGAGCTCTTTTTGAGGGGCGCGAGTCACCGCAAGCGCGTCGGCGCTGACGTCCTTCGAAATTGTGCTGCCGGCCCCCGTGACCGCGCCCGGGCCGACCGTGACGGGGGCGACAAGGGACGTGTTGGAGCCGATGAAGGCCCCTTCGCCGATGGTTGTCCGCCACTTGAAGACGCCGTCGTAATTACACGTGATCGTGCCTGCGCCGATGTTGGCGCCAGCGCCGACATCGCTGTCGCCGACGTAAGACAGGTGATTGGCCTTGGCCCCTTCGCCCATATTGGCGTTTTTGACCTCGACGAAATTGCCGATGTGCACATTCTCGGCGAGGTTCGCGCCCGGGCGCAGCCGCGCGAACGGTCCGACGGTGGCGCCGGTCGCGATTTTTGCGCCCTCGATGTGGCTGAAGGCGCGGATCGTCACGTTGTCGGCGATCTCGACGCCGGGGCCGAACACCACGTTGGGTTCAATCAGCACATCCTGGCCGAGCGTGGTGTCATAAGAAAAGAACACAGTTTCCGGTTGGATCAGCGTCGCGCCACCGGCCATTGCGTCATCGCGCATCGTCCGCTGCAGGCGTGCTTCCGCACGGGCCAGCTCGGCGCGGGAGTTGATCCCGAGAAGTTCGGCTTCCGGGCCCTCGACGACGGTGCAAAACCGGTCGTGGCCGTGTGCCACGCGCACGACGTCGGGCAGATAGTATTCGCCCTGGGCGTTGTCGTTGTCGATTTCGGCCAGCATGTCGAAGGCGCATTTGCCGTCGAGCGCCATCATGCCGGAACTGCAGAGATCGATGGCGAACTCTTCCGGGTCTGCATCCTTCGCTTCGACAATGCGATGGAGCGTGCCGTCGTCGTTAACGACCATGCGGCCATAGGGATGCGGGTCGGCCGCGCGGAAACCGAGCACGACGACGGCCGGGTCATCGGCCTGGGCGCGCCGGGCCAGCAGATCGTTGATCGCGGAAACCGGAATCAGCGGGTTGTCGGCGTTCAGGATCAAAAGATCGTCGACATCGCCGGGCACGATGTCCCTGGCTGCCAGCGCTGCGTGCGCAGTGCCGAGCCGGTCGGCTTGAATGGCTGTGGGGCAGGGTTGGACGGTATCGCGGACGATATCCATGTCGGGGCCGATGACGACGCAGATATCCTCGATCGCGGCGTCGCGCAGGGTCCCCAGGATATGCCCGATCATGGGCTGGCCCGCGAGCGGGTGCATGACCTTGGGCAGCGACGATTTCATTCGGGTGCCATGCCCTGCGGCAAGGATGATGGCGGCGGTGCGGCGGCTCATGACGCTTCGAATATATCCTGATTGGGACGTTTGATGGCAAACCGTGTGCCACATTGGCCACAATCGGCCAAGTCAAACATTGTTTCCAGAGGTTTCAGCGGGTTGCGGGCGGTATTTCGCATGCTTATCCAAATGCGGCTGCGGTCGAACCGGCATGTTAACCGGATGGCATGCCGCCGGCGGGTATATTATGCTCCGGGTCGACGATAGCGCCGAAATCTTAAGAGATTCCATATGCCCGCACCCGCACATCCACGCCGGAATGACCGTTTCTATGGGTAACGAGACGACCGAAAGCATCCGCGCCCGCGTTCGGGAGATGTACGAACGGCATCCCTATCCGCCGGTGGACGAGGATATCCAGGCATATAAGAACGGCGAGGCGTGGCTGCTGGAATCGCCCAATCCCAGCTTTCATCTGTATTGGCCGGCGCGCGCGTATACCGACGATCTCGATATCCTGATCGCCGGGTGCGGCACCCAACAGGCCGCCCAGGTCGCGGCGGGCCTTCCCGGTGCCAGAATCGTCGGCACCGATATTTCCGAGCACAGTCTTTCCGAAACGCGCCGGCTGGCCGGAAAGGCCGGGATTGGGAATATCACCCTCTCGCAATTGCCGATCGAGCGGACGGATGAACTCGAACGCGACTTCGATCTCGTGATCTGCACCGGGGTGCTCCATCACCTGGCCGACCCGGATGCGGGGCTGAAGGCGCTCAAATCCGTATTAAGGTCCAATGGATCGATGCACCTGATGCTCTATGGGCGCCACGGCCGCACGGGTGTCTATATGCTGCAGGACCTGTTCCGAAGGATCGGTATCGATGCGGCGAAGGCCGGGAAGAAGGACATCGCCGCCTTGCGCGCGCTGATCGAAGACCTGCCGGCGGCGCATCCGTTCGCCGCCGTCCGCGACATGCATCCGGACTGGCATGACGACGAGGGGTTGGTGGATCTTCTGTTGCACGTGCAGGACCGGGCCTACACGTTGAGCGACATCGCCGCATTCCTCGACCGTGCCGGGCTGAAGATGCAGAAGCTGCTGTTCGCGGCCCGGACCGACCCGATGTTTACCCCGCTTGAGGATATCGCGGGCAGCGGGTTTTCGAAGCTACCGGAATTGGAGCAGCGCACGGCGGTCGAACTTTATCGCGCGTCCGTCAAGAAGCACGTGTTCATCGCCTGCCACGAAACGCGCCCGGAAAAGGACTTCGAAACGTCCACCGCTCAGAAGCACTGGGCAGAGACCGTGCCCGTTATCTCTTACGGCCTTGAGGTCGAACGGCCGAGCGCTGCCCGCAAAACCTTCCGGATCGCCTGGCCGTTCCATAATGAGCCGGGTATCGCTGTCGAGACGACGGAAAACGGCATGCGGCTTTTGGAGGCGTTCGACGGCAACCGAACGATTGCCGACGCGGTCCACGCGGCGGGTTTCAAAAAGAACGACAAGGCGCTCTTGAAACAGCTTGAGGGATTCCTCGAACGGTGCGCCCGGGCCGATTTCCTGACGTTCAGAAAGCGGCTTACATCGTCAGATTGAAGGCGATGCTGATCCGTTCTTCCTTGCCGCGGGTCGGCTTGACGCTGTGGCGCAGCCAGCTCCGGAACAGGATCATCTCGCCGGCCGTCGGCTGCAGGGCGATCATCGGCGTATTGATGTCGTTGGTTTCTCGGGTCGGCGGATTGTACATGATGTCCGACAATGGGGAGTGGAAGATCAGTTCCCCGCATCCTTCCGGCGCCGCCACGTAATAGATGCCACTGATCGCCGAATTCTGATGGATGTGCGCTTCCTGCGCGTCGCCCTGACCGTAGACGTTGACCCAGCATTCGGTGATACGCAGCGGGTGGCGCTCGATATCGAGGGCGTAGGTCTGGGCGAAGGCCGCCGCTTCTGTCGCGATGTGCTGCTGCAGATTCTTGAACGCGGGCCGGGCCAGCAGGTTGTCGCCGCTCGCGATCGTCGTATAGAGATTGCAACTCCACCCTTCGGGAAGGCTGTTCGGCACCGTACCCCGGACGTTGGCGAGTTCCTTGACGATCTCTTTGTTGAGAGCGTCGGCGCCGTCGATGGTCGACGACTGGATCGCCACCGGGAAGAAATTGTGCACGCCGCGCTGGTTCATGATTGTTCGCTCCTCGATATACCGGCGTCAGGTCGACGCCTTAGGAATATGCCCTGTCGAAACCGTACGCACCCTTCAGCATGACATTGAAGCTGAGACTGATCCGCTCTTCCTTTGAGCGGTTGATGGCGACCCGGTGGCCCAGCCACGACGGAAACAGAACCATCTGCCCGGTCTCGGGGGTGACGGCGTAGGTATGGTTGTTGAACGGCGTCACTTCCTCGACGTCCGGCAAAAGCACGTTGGCTTGCGGGCGCGGGTCGTCGAACACGATCGAACCGCATTCCGGATTGGTCTTCAGATAATAGACGCCGCTCAGAACATTGTTCGGGTGCACATGGTTCTTGTGCGAATAGCCGGGTCTGGAGACGTTGAACCAGAAGCTGGTGATGTGGATATCGTCATATTTGTAACGCAGGAAGCCCAGCACTTCGCCAGTCGCGGCGAGCGCGACCTCGACGAAGCGCTTGGCATCGTCGCGGTGATGCAGCTGGTCGTTGCTCTGCAGGTGTTCGAGGGATTCTTCCTTCGACGCCAGGGTTTCCTCGTCCCAGCCTTCTTCCTTGCGGACCTGATTGATGAACTCCATCAGGTATGCATTGAAGTCGTCCTTGTCGGCGATCAGGTAGCTGAACAGCGGTGTCGGAAAGATATCGGCGACGTTACGTTCGGAAAACATGATGCGGTTGCCAGAGCTGTCTGCGGAATTGCCGAAGGGTAAACGGCGCGACCGTCCGAAACAAGATAACTGTCAGGAGACGGTTCAGGGCGGGCAGAGGCATTGACAGGCTTGGCCTGGCGGCTTTATATCACGCCTCCCGGGTTGGCCGGGCCGCATACGGCGGGCGCGTAGCTCAGCGGGAGAGCACTGCCTTCACACGGCAGGGGTCACAGGTTCAATCCCTGTCGCGCCCACCATTTTCTCCATAGTTTCAGACCGTATCCCTGCTTTCCGGCTGGCCCGTCCGCGCGGCTCTTTGCCATGCGGCGCGGATATCCTGTGCCATAGGGCGAGAATCCGGCGGGCCCATTGCCGCTTCACATGCGTGACACCGCCGCCGGCTGAATACGTGGTGACAATAGGGTTGCACTTAATAACTCTAGAGTTATTAATAAAGCAGTCTTAATCAATGGAGTCCGAACTATGTCCAGCAGCCCCGTCGATCCCGTCCTTGTCGGTGATGTATGGCCCGCGGCCCATCCCGGCGAGGATCCGCTTCTCTACGGGCATGTTGAACTGCAGCCGCGCGGCGCGTTCGAAGCGCGCAGCGTTCAGACCTTCAAGCTGATCTACACCGTCGGACGTTACGGGATCGACGATACCGGCGGGATCGCGGTGCTGTTCCGCTTTGTCGGGGACCAGGGCGAACTGCAAACGACGGATCCGACGGACTATAACTATGTGACAGCGCACACCAACACGGGGGCGACGATCCGGCTGCACTACGGCGGCACATCAGGCCACCGCCCCTGGTTCAAGGCGCTCACCGCCCGGCTGCACGGCGGCTACCTGCGTGAAGGCGATCAAATCACGATCATCTTCGGTGATCCGTCACACGGCTCGCCGGGCATGAAACTGCAGACGTTCTGCGAGTCCGGTTTCGAGTTCAAGGTGGTGGCCGATGTCTGCGCCGTCGGCCACTACGTACCACTTCCGGAAACGCCATCGATTTCCATCGTTCCCGGCCCTGTCGATCGGTGGCGCGCGGTGCTGCCGACGCTGCGCCGCCCGGGCGAAACATTCCAAATGGGGATCAAGGCCGAGGACAAGTGGGGAAACCCGACGCACCTGGCGGCGGCGTCGCTCCGGCTCGAGGCGTCGCTGCCGGTCAACGGCTTGCCCGAAACCATCGATTACGCCCGCGGCGAACGCGCGCTCACGCTGGAGAACCTCAGCGTCGACGAGGAAGGTGAACTCTGGGTGCGGGTTTTCGACGCCGATACGTGCCTTGCCACCGCCGGTCCGCTGCTGATCCGCGACGGTGCCGTCAGCGGCTACTGGGGGGATTTGCACGGCCAAAGCGGAGAATCCATCGGCATCGGCGCGTCGCGCGAGTATTTCGACTTCGCGCGCAACAAAGCGTTCCTCGATGTGACGTCGCACCAAGCCAACGACTTCCAGGTCAACAATGCCTTCTGGAAATACCTGAATGAATTAACGGTGGAATATCATCAAGATCATCGGTTCGTGACGTTCCCCGGCTATGAATGGTCCGGCAATACCGCCGTCGGCGGTGACCGCAACGTGTTCTTCCGTAACGAGGGACGGCAGATTCACCGGTCGTCGCATGCGCTTCTGACCGACCGGAGCGACATCGATACGGACGCACCGAATGCCGCCACCCTTTTCGAAAAACTGGAGGGCGAGGACTGCTGCGTGTATGCGCACGTCGGCGGACGGTACGCCGACATCAAGCAGGCGCATGACCCGAAGCTCGAAACCGCCATGGAGATCCATTCGGCGTGGGGAACCTTCGAGTGGCTGCTCACGGACGGCTTTCCGCTCGGCCACCGTTCCGGCGTGGTCTGCAACAGCGACGGCCACAAGGGTCGTCCGGGCGCCAGTTATCCGGGCGCGGCCAAGTTCGGCGCGTATGGCGGGCTGACGTGCTTCCTGACCGACGCGTTGACGCGTGACGGGATTTTCGATTGCTTGCGCCGCCGGCACCATTACGGCACGACGGGCTGTCGCATGCACATGGACGTGAAGGTGGATTTCGCGAACGAAGCGACCCTGTTCGAGCGCGACCCGCAGGCGTTCCCCGACACCGCGACGACCGCGACGACGCAGGTGATGATGGGCGATATCGTGCGTACCGGTGACGACAGCGTCGAACTGACGCTCGAGGTGCTGGCCCACGCGCCGATCGAAAAGATCGAAATCCGCAACGGGGTCGAGGTTGTCGAATGCTTCCGCCCGTACACCGAAAAAGACCTGGGACCGCGCGTCCGGGTGCTTTGGTCGGGTGCCGAATATCGCGGGCGCGGCCGGCAGACAACCTGGACCGGCCGCGCAAGGTTCGACGGCGCGCGGATCGAACGCCTGACCAAGATCAACAACTGGAACCTGGAACGGCGTCTTGAACAGACCAACAGCACGATGGTCGAATGGAACGCCCTCACAACCGGCAACTACGGCGGCTTCGATGTGGTCCTGGACGAATTGGACGGCAACGGACGGCTGAGCCTGACCTCAAATCACGGTGAGATCGACTGCGCGCTCGGCGATATCGGACTGGAGCCGATCGAGATCGATGCGGGTGGTCTTGAGCGCCGCATTCGCGTGTTCCGCCTGCCGCTGGAAATTCCGCACCAGACGATCCGCCATACGGTGCGCGTGCCCCTCAACAAGGGCCAGGACAATCCGCTGTGGATCTGCGTCAATACGGAGGACGGATTCCAGGGCTGGAGCAGCCCGGTCTTCGTGTTCGATTGACGCGGGCGCCGGCGTTCAGAGGATTTCCAGCTCGTAGGGCACCTGCGGGATAATATTCTTTTGAAACAGGATCGGCGCGTCGCGAAAGCTGTATCCGAAAATTCTCATCCGCAGACCCGGCGACCCGGCGGCGGCGCCGACGATTTTTGCGGACTGCTCGTCAAGCTGGATTGACGTGACGCGATGGTGGGCGCGGAACGTCGGCGCGTTGTAACGGTCGTGCAAAAACACACGGATGTTCTTTTGCGATAGCAGCTCTTTCGGCACATCGAGGATCGGCGCGAACCTCGGGCCGTCCAGGTACATTTCCGAATAAACCGTGAAATCCTCGAAATTGATCTTGCGCTTGATACGGATGTATCCCGGCGCAAATCCGAGAAAGTCGGCCCACTCCCCAGCTTCATCGATTTCCTGAACGTCGAAGACATTGCTCGTCCACGGCAACAGGCCGCCGCCGTTATGGGGGGCACGAAAGCGAAAATGCCAGATGCTGCTCGACGAATCCGACGATTGTGCGATGAATGTGCCGGCGCCCCGGCGGCGCTCCAGCAACTTCTCGGCAACCAACTGCCTGAGTGTCGCCTGCACGGTCCCCAGGCTCAGCCCGAGCAGAATGCTGAGTTCCTTCTCGCCGGGAATCTTGTCGCCGGTTCGCCAGAAGCCTCTTTCGATCAGGTCGAATATCGCGTCGTGCAGTGTGTCGATTTTCGAGGTGCGGTTTTCGTCGCCGTCGCGTTCAAGGTACTCGCGCAGGTAGGCGATACGCTTGTCGGACTCGAGCGCATCGAGAGACGTCCGATCCGCTCCGGAGACTTTTTTCTTAGGCAAGGGAATCACTGCGCATTTTGTACCGCCCTGTTAACAACAGTTTTATGCCGTTTTTCAGGTTCACGGGCAACACGCCTGTCGAAATGGCTGCACCGTCCGTATGCGATGCTTCAATCGTATATAAAAAGCTTCAAGATCAACGAGCCGCGCGGCAACGCCAGCTTGAACGTGAGCTCGAAGATCAGGTAACTGCTGACCAGGGCGCCCGCGGTCAAAGCGCCGACCAGTGCCGGTTTCCTGACGTCGAGAAGGTAGAAGGTCGCCACCAGCGCCAAGGCGCCGCTGATGAAAAAGCCGAGATACGACAGCGCCGGCACGAACAGGCCCCACACGGCAGCGATAACGATCAGCGCCGGCGGCTCGATCGATCCGCCGATATCTAGAAATGGATCCTCTTCCGAGGCTTGTGCCGATTCCGTGGGGATGCCGAGCAGCGCCAGCCCGATGATCAGCAAGGACAGTGCGCCGATCAGAAGCGATGCAATCTGCGCCAGGATTGTGTGTTCGCCGTGTCCCCCGGCGTGAAAGGGGATAAAGTAGAACCAGACGGCAAAGGCGAACGCCAGAAGCGTGACGCCGGTGAAGGCATCACGCTTCCGTTCGCTTGGTGAAGATACCGCGGTCATTTACCGAGATAAGCCTTCAGTTCTTTCGCTTCGCTTGTGAAACCCTGCATCGTTTTCAGATACGTTTCACCCGGAATCCACTCCGGGATCAGATCGCGCGACTGGAACTTCTTGACGGCGTCCGGGTCGGAAAGCGCTTCCTTGACGGCATCGGCGAGAATTTTCACCCGATCCGCCGGCGTGCCGGCCTTTGCAGCATAACCGTAGTACATCTGTGCGAGGTACTTGGCGCCGGCTTCGCTGATGCTCTTGACGCCCGGCTGACCGACCTCGTCAAGATTGCCGGGGCTCAGTGTCGCCAGAATGTTCAGCTTGCCTTCTTTGGTCGCCCCCAGCCACGCGCCGGTGCCGACGCCAGTTTCAGCCGTCGCGACGTGGCCGCCGAGGATAGCTGCCGAGCCTTCTGAACCGCTGCGGAACGGCACCAGCCGCATCTTGAGGTCGAACTGCTTCGACATTGCCTCGACAACGCGTGCCGCCCAGTAAGCGCCGCCGTCGGCGAAGGTCACCGGCGATTTTTTGGCGTACTCGATCAACTCGTCGAGCGTCTTGAACGGCATGTCCTTGCGCGCGAACAGAACCCGCTGCTGTTTCATGAAGCTGCCGATCGGGGCGAAGTCGTCGAGCTTGATGTCGCGCTCAAGCATAACGGCGGTGACATAGGCGCTCGAACCGAAGCTCACGAACGTATATCCGTCGGCCGGGCGTTCCAGCAGTTCGCCCCAGGCGATGGTTCCGCCGGCACCGGGTTTGTTTTCGACGATGATGTCGACACCGAGAATCTTTTCCAGCTTCTCGGCAAGGATGCGCGTCGACACGTCGGTCATGCCGCCCGCACCATAACCGACAAGGATCGTAATCGGTTTTTCCGGAAACGCGGCTTTGGCCGGTGCCGGCGCCAGAACGGCGGCGCCAGCGGCCGCCGCGAGAACCGCGGCCGCGCCGAGGTGTCTCAGTTTGGAAGTCAGGATATTAAGGAACATTGCGAAGCTCTCCAGTCGGAATGGGTTTCAACGACTTTCATCGGGGCAGGCGCAAAGCGAGCTGCTCCCGCAAAAAATCATCGTGTCTGGATGTCGCCCCGATGCGGTTTCTTATTGTTATATAAAATACACCATAGTTTTCTTTTGGGAGTCAAGCTGCGGCGAGATGTCCGGCGTTCCCGGGCACCCTGCCGGAGCGTCGCACGCAGCGAAAAAATCCTGAATTTTGTTTATTTTATTGAAATCAGCCAATTAAAGCGTTCAAATTGGCGTCAATGAATAAGAAGTGGTGCCCGCGCCCTGATGCGACACCGGATTTGGGGGGCAGACGAACCGTCAATAGAGGTCTGCCGTGATTGAAAATATCGGTTCAGCTATAGAGTTAGTTTTTACGTTTCAGAACCTCGCCTTTGCGTGCATCGGCATCATACTCGGATTCCTTTTCGGGGCGCTACCTGGGATCGGCGGCAATGTTGCCATCGGATTGCTGATCCCGTTTACATATTATCTGGATCCCGTCGTCGGCATCGTCTGCCTTCTTGCGATCGGCAAAGGGACCAGTTTCGGTGGCAGCGTGCCCGCCATTCTGTTGAACATGCCCGGAACGTCACAGGCGAGTTTCACGGCCATCGACGGTTTCCAGCGCACCAAGCGGGGCGATTCGAAGAAGGCGCTTCACACCGCGCTTTATGCATCCGTGCTCGGCGATCTTATGAGCGATATCGTGCTTCTTCTGGTGGCGGCGCCGATCGCCGCCGTCGCTCTCAAGGTGGGGCCGCCGGAATACGCCGCGATCGTCCTTTTTGCGCTGCTGATCATTGGCGCGCTGGTCGGCTCGTCGCCCATCAAGGGCATGATCTCCACCGGTTTCGGTCTGCTGCTCGGCACCGTGGGCCGTGATTTGTTTACGGCCGAGGCACGGTTCACGTTCGGGTTGCCGAATCTCGAAGATGGGTTCGCCATCGTGCCGATCCTGCTGGGGTTGCTGGTTTTTTCGGAGGTCTTCGTGCAGTTGCGCAAGGAAGTGGCCCCGGACACCGAGCACAGTCTCGAACTCTCCGGCCTGGATGCCCTGAAGAATTCCGAAAAGCTTCGGATGAAGGAACTTATCCCGCTTTTGCCGACGATCTTCCGGTCCGGCGCCATCGGCACGGTCGTCGGCGCGATCCCCGGTCTCGGCGCCACCGTCGGTGCGTTTCTTTCCTATATGACGGCCAAGAAACTGTCGCGGGCATCGGACGGCATCGGCAAGGGCGGGCTGAAGGGGATCGCCGCGGCGGAAGCGGGCAACAGCGCCGGGACGGGCGCCAATCTCATTCCGCTCGTGACGCTCGGCATTCCCGGGAACATCGAAGCGGCGCTCGTGCTGGGTGCGTTCATGATTCACGGCCTCACACCGGGCCCCTTCCTGATGGAAGAGCAGGGGCCGCTGCTTTACGCGATTTTTCTGAGCCTGATCGTCGCCAATCTGTTGCTGATTTCCATGGGCTTCGGCTTCATCCATATGGCGCGTTATGCGCTGAGCATCGACAAGCGGATCCTGTTCCCGCTGATCCTGCTGGTCGCCACGATCGGTGTTTACGCGACCACACGCCAGGTTTTCGATGTCGGCGTGATGTACGTGTTCGGCGTTCTCGGCTATCTGATGCGCCGCATCGGCTTTTCGCCGCTACCGATGCTAATTGCATTCCTGCTCGGACCGTTGCTCGAAGACGGGGTGCGCCGTGCGATGATTATGTCGGGCGGCGATCCGGTCATTTTCTTCGAGCGTCCGATCTCGTTGGTCTTCATCCTTCTGGCCATCCTTACGTTGACGGCGATGCTCTACCGTGGCGCCAAGAAACGCCGGGAGGCGAGGGCATCCAGTCCCGGCATCTCACTTTAATTCCGAAACGGAGAGACAAGAATCGTGAACGACAAACCCTTCTCCTTCCTGCCCGCGCCGGAAAGCCGCACCCTCAACAAGCCGCGTCAGACCGGATTGACGATGATGATCGATATGGGACTGGGCCCCCGGTTCGTGGACGATCATTTGTCTGTCGCCGGTCCTTATGTCGATCTTGCAAAGATCTTCGTGGGGTCGGCCAAACTGTATGACGAAGCGGTATTTGCCGCGAAGGCCGAGGTATACAAGAAACACGATGTCGATCTTTTTATCGGCGGGCAGTTCCTGGAATACGTGGTTACCAAGGATGGCTACGATGCCGTGCCGGCTTACCTGAAGGAGGTTCGGCGCATCGGCGTCAGCTGTGTCGAAATCTCCGACAACTGCATCGAAATGACGGATGGTCAGCGCGCGGATCTGGTCAAGGCTGCACTCGATACCGGGTTGGAAGTTCACGGCGAGGTCGGTTCGAAAGACGAAATCGCCGATATCGATGAATTGATCCGTCAGTCCGAGGTCTTCATCGAAGCCGGCTGCGACATGGTGCTTTTCGAAGCCGCTGAACTTGTGGTCGCCGGGGCCGCCAACGTGGAGTCGATTTCCCGCATCAAAGCTGCCGTGCCGGCGCACCAGGCGATGATCGAACTCCCCGGGCCGTGGATCAAGGACGTCACGCTCAACGACATCTACGAGATGGCCAAGCAGACGCTGAAGATTTTCGGCGCGGATGCCAATCTGGGGAACGTCGCGTGGGATCAGGTGATCAATGTCGAGTGCCTGCGCCAGGGCATCGGCATTGCCGGCCCGCACTATCTCTAGGCTCCGCCCGGCCCTTCACTCCCTGACCCTGTCGCCTGACCATGTCCCCGGGGAAGGCATTGTCCGGTCACCACCTTGTTATTCTTGCGACGGAAGCATTCCAAAGTTCGTGCGGAGCCCGCGTGGTAAAGCGTTGGCATATAGGTGCGAAATATAAGCACGGAGACGGGGACTTTGATGTTTCGCAGAATGTCCTTGAAGGCTTTGTCGTCGACCGGTGACAGCTATGTGGTCGATGTCGTCAAGCCGGCGGAGATGCGCGCGGCATGATGTCAGGTGAACGCCTTTAAGAATGGCTCGACCGCGTCGGCGAAACCGTCCGGGTTGTCGATGTTGGAAAGGTGCGCGGCGTTCGGAATCAGTTTTATCTCCGAGCCCGCGACCAGCCCGTGCACCGCTTCGGCGGCAGCGGGGGGCGTGCGTTGGTCCTGCTCGCCGGTGACGACAAGGCACGGCTTGTCGACTTGCTTCAACTGTTCGCGTACGTCTTCGGTGAATACCGAGCGCACGGTGTCGAGGTAATCGTCCGCCGTCATGCCCGAGATCGATTTCCGAAGCGCTTCGTGATGCGCTTTCGCCGTCGAGGGGAGGAGTGTGTCGGCGGTGTAGGCGGCGGCGTATTCCGTCATCGACATACCGCCGATCTTTTCTTCCATATCCTTAACCCGCGCCGGACCGGCATCGCCCAGATACGCAAAGCTGTCGGCGTAGACGATACCCAGCACGTCTTCGGGCGCCAGCGCATGAAAGCGCGCGCACTGAAGCCCGCCCATCGATATCCCCATGATGACGGCGGGCAGCAATCCCATTTCTTTCAATGCCGCATGCGCGTCTTCGGCAATCGCCTGCATGGTCGCGCCGCCGTTGTTGGTCGAGCGGCCGTGCCCGCGCGCATCGAAGGCAACGCAGGTGAACTTGTCCTGCCAGCGTTCGATCTGCTCTTTCCACAAATAGCTGTTGGTCCCCAGGCTGTGCAGCATCGCCAGCGTCGGCCCCTGGCCCGCGCGCTCGTAGTGGATGGTTTCCCCGTTCACGGAAATCTCGGGCATGTCGCCTCCCCTTTATATTATGAGCCACCCTGACTGGTCATCTCGACCGCGATCAGGTTGGCGCCGTAACGCGCCTGTCCGGCAAGGTCCATGGTCGGCGCGAGTTGCATGTATTCCTTGATCGCGATCAGCGCGTCCCGGTCCCGGTCGGCGAGCTTGGCGATGTAATCGTCGACCGCATCCGAGAGCCCACCCGCTTCCGCGACCCGCGTCACCAGCCCGTGCGTGAAGGCGGTTTGGGCGTCGATCTCATCGCGGCTCAGCACCATATCTAGGATCGGTTTCGCCGGCATCTTCGGCAGGCACGCCGAGATCGCCAGCGTCGGCGGAAGGTCGTTGTCCATTTCGGGCAGGCTGAAGCGCGCGCTCTCGTCCGCAATGGTGATGTCGCTTTGTGCCACGAAGGCGCAGCCGAAGCCCTTGGCGCGGCCCTGCACGGCGGTCAGTACCGGGACAGGCGTCCGGCGCAGATGTTCGTACACACCCAGAATGGCGTCGGCGACGCGTTCTCTGAAGTCGCGTGCGATGTCGGGACGTTTCGCCCCCGGCTGGATACGGCGGCCGAGGCAGAAATCGTCGCCTTCGCCCCTGACGACGACGAGCTTGATCGCCGGATCTTTCCCCGCGTCTTCGATAGCCTGGCCGAGCTCGCCCATGTCGGGCGGGCCGAGGGTGTTGCCTTCGTCGGGTGTGCATAGCGTGACGTTCGCGACCGCGCCCGCCTTTTCGACCCGGAATCGGTCGTTACCTGTCGTCATCTTAGTCCTCCCCTTTGTCCGTCCTCGCCGCCGCGTCGATCAACTCGACGATCCGCTGCGGCAGGATCGGGCATTCGTTGATGCGAATGCCGAATGGCTGCAGCGCGTTCTCGACCGCGGCGACGATGGCCGCCGGGGCCGGGATCGTGCCGCCTTCACCTGCCCCCTTGACCCCCAATGGGTTCAATGGCGTCGGGCTGTGCATGTGGATGATATCGCAATCCGGAATCATTTCTGCCGTCGGCATCAGATACTCGGCGAACGTCGTCGTCAACGGATTGGCGTCCTCGTCATAGACCATCTTTTCAAGAATGGCGTTGCCGATCCCATGCGCGACGCCGCCTTGTACCTGACCATGCACCAGCATCGGATTGATCACATTCCCGCAGTCATGAACGACGACGTAATTCAGGATCGTCACCAATCCGGTTTCCGGATCGACCTCGACTTCCGCCACATGAGAGCCGTTGGAGTAGGTGGCTTGCGGGGGTGTGTAGTAGGCCGACGCCTCCAGGTCCGGCTTGATGCCATCGGGCAGGACATAGCCCGGCATCCCGCTGGTCATCTTTGCGAGATCGGAAAAGCCGACGCTGTCGCCCTGTTCGCCCTTGATGCGCACAAGCCCGCCGATGCATTCGAGATCGTCCTCCGAAACGTCGAACTTGGCGGCGGCCATCTTCAACAGCTTGCCGCGCACTTCGATGGAGGCCGTTTGCACGGACGAGCCGGCGTTGACGGTGATGCGGCTCGCGTACGTCCCGGCACCTCTCGGCATCATGCCGGTGTCGCCGACCACCACGTCGATGTCGGCGATATCCACTCCCAACTGATCGGCGCTGATCTGTGCCAGCGTCGTCTTGTGGGCCTGACCCGCGGGCGTGGCCCCGGTGTAGACCGCGACCCGGCCGTTGGTGAGGATGCGGATGGTCGCCCCCTCGAACGGGCCGAGGCCTGTCCCCTCGACATAGTTGCCGATGCCGATTCCGAGATAACGGCCCTCTTTCAACGCCGCCGTCTGACGCTCGGGGAAGGTGTCGTAGCCGGCGCGTGCCAGCGCTTTCGCCTGGGATTCCGGGTAATCGCCGGTATCGTAGATTACCGGCGCGCCGTCGCGGTACGTCAGGCCCATTTTGTAGGGCATGGCGTCCGCCGGAATGAAGTTGCGGCGGCGAACCTCCGCCGGGTCGATCCCAAGGTCCCGTCCGATCAGGTCGCACATGCGCTCCATCACGAACACCGCCTGCGGCCGGCCCGCGCCCCTGAGGGGTGTCGTCGGCACCATGTTGGTGAAGGCGACCGTGACGTCGATTTTGTAAGCCCCCAGTTTATAAGGCCCGGGGACCGTCGTCGCCGAGATGTAGGGCATGATCGAGCCCCACGGCAGGTAGGCGCCCGCGTCGTGGATCAGCGAGCCCTTGAGGCCGAGGATATGGCCCTCGTCATCGACGGCGGCGCTTAACTCCCACACTTGGTCGCGTTCCTGCGTTGTCGTCAGGAAGTGCTCGCGCCGGTCTTCGGTCCATCTGACCGGGCGGCCCAGCATCAGTGCTGCCGCCGGGATTACCATTTCTTCCGGATAGACCTGATTCTTGGGGCCGAAGCCGCCGCCGACGTCGGGCGTGATGATGCGGACCTTGTCTTCGGGCATCCCGAACATGTCGACGACACCGCGCTGGGTGTTGTGCGGGGTTTGTGTCGACGACCAGATTCGGAAGGCATCCTGAACGGCGTCGTATATCGCGCACACACCGCGGCACTCCATCGGGTGGCCGGTGCCCCGGTGCGGGACGTAGCGCTCTTTAAGAATATGCTTGGCTTCCTTGAAAGCCTTTTCGATGTCGCCGTAGCCGAGCGAGAAGCGTGCCGCGACGTTGTCCGTCATGTCGCTGTGCGCGACGGGCGCGCCGGGTTTGAGGGCGGTGTCGCAGTGTCCCGCGGCGGGTAGCGGATCCCAGTCGACGATCACGCGCTCGACGGCGTCCTCGGCCTCGTGACGGCTGTCGGCGACGATGACGCAGACCGCCTCGCCGACGAAGCATACCTCTTCGCTTGCCAACGGTTCCTGCGTCACCGGGTTGGTGATCGCCGGGTTCGGCACCTGCAAAAGAATACGTTTCCCTTGCATGACATCGGGCAGGTCTTTTGCGGTATAGACCGCGACGACGCCCGGCATCCTTCTGGCGTCTTCGGTGTCGATGTCGGTGAAGCGCGCATGTGCGAACGGGCTTCGGACGAAGGCCGCTTCCAGCATTCCGGGCAGTTTCAGGTCGTCGAGAAACTGTCCCTTACCCGTCAAAAGATTCGGGTCTTCCAGCCGTTTGACGCTTTGGCCGACGAAAACTTTTTCCGTCATGACCGGGCCTCCCTCATCTCGGCCGCGACACTAAGGGCCGCCTTGACGATGGTGTCGTAACCGGTGCAGCGGCAGATATTCCCGGACAGCGCTTCGCGGATGTCCGCTTCGTCCGCGTCGGGGTGATCGCGCAGGTACGCCGTCAGCGTGGTCAGGATGCCCGGCGTACAGAAGCCGCACTGCAGGCTGTAGTTATCCATGAACCCCTGTTGCAGGGCGCCGAGCGTGCCGTCGGTATTCGCCAGTCCCTCGATGGTCGTGACCTCGCATCCCTCCGCCTGGACCGCCAGCATCAGGCAGCCGCGCACGGCGTCGCCGTTCACGAGCACCGTGCAGGCCCCGCAGACGCCATGCTCGCAACCCAGATGCGTGCCGGTCAGGCCGAGCACCTTCCTCAGGAAGTCGGCGAGGGAGTAGCGGTCTTCGACCGTTGCCGACATGGCCTCGCCGTTGACGGTGAGGCTGATCTCTCGCGTGTGCTTTCCGTCAGGCATCGGCCGTCTCCCTTGCCGTCGCCTGCGCCCGTTCGGCGGCGCTCGTAAGTGAGCGGCGCACGAACGCATCCGCGACGCGGCTTCTGTAATCCGCCGTGATCAGGGCATCGCCCATTATGTCGCGTTTCGCCGCCATGGCGCCGGCGGCGCGGCACAGATCATCCGTGGGCGTCTCGCCGATGAGGGTTTTCTCAACATCGTCCAACCGCACCGGCCCGTCGTCGACGCCGATCAGAACGACCGCGGCGCGGTCGATCTTGCCGCTTTGGTCGAGGGTCAACTGGCTACCGACGCCGACAATCGCGAAATCCCCATGGCGTTGTGCGAACTCGCGGAAGTCATAGCCATGCCCGGCGGGCCAGAGATCGAACGAGACGCCTGTCAAAATCTCATCGGGTTCGATGTTAGGCGTCATGTACCCGAGCGGATACTCGGCGATCGGCACCGTGCGTTCGCCGCGCGTGCTGGACAGGGTGATCTCGGCGTCGAACAGCGCGGCGATGCCCATCAGCTCCGCCGCCGGATCCATGTGCGCGAGCGATCCGCCCACCGTGCCCCGGTTCCGGGTCTGCACATGGCCGACGAAGCCGAGCGCTTCGGTGATGACCGGCGCGCGGGCGGCGATCTCGTCGGATTCCAGTACCGCGCGCTGGCGGGTCATCCCGCCCAGGTGAACCCGGTCCCCCTCGATCCGGATTCCGGCGAGGTCGCTCACCGGGTTCAGATCGATCAGGTGATCGACCATGACGTAACGAAGGTTCATCATCGCCATCAGCGATTGTCCCCCCGATAGTGGGCGGGCGTTCTCCAATGTCGCCAACATGTCCGTGGCGTCTTTGATCGTTTCGGCGCGGTGGTACTTGAAGGGCGCAGGTTTCACGAGCCGTCCCCACCGTTTTTCGATTTGCCCCCGACGCTGGACTTGATGCCGTGCCACAACAGCGAACCAACCTTGATCGCTTCCGCGTCCGGCTCTTCGCCGCTTTCGATCTTGGCGGTGAGGCGCTGGGCGAACTGATCGACGAGCGATTGCGCCGTCCGCTCGATCACGCTGGCGCCGCGCGCATACTGGATGATGCTGCCGGCAAGTTGCAGGTCGGTGATGACGTCGACGCGCGTGCCATCGTCTTGCGGGGAGAGCGAGAACGCGACGTCGGCATTGGCTGTCCCGCGGCCCCGGTCCTCGCGTCCTTTCGCCGAGACGCGGACGGTGCGGGTATCGGGATCGACGTGTTCGATCTTGGCGGTTCCCTGAAAGGCGAGGGCGACCGGGCCGAGCTTTAATTTCACCGTGCCTTCGAACGTCTGCGCGTCGACGATTTCGGTCAGCTCGGTGCCCGGCAGGCACGGCGCAACATACGGAATGTCGAGCAATAGCTTCCACGCCTCGTCCGGCGGCAATGACAGCGCAAGGGTGTTCTCGATCTTCATGAACGTTTGGGGTCGTTCCCCGCCTCCCGAAGTAAGCCATGTCGGCGGTTGTTTCCGCCTTGGATGCCGTTTATAGTTTGAAATCGAATAATTCGATATCAAACTACTTTGGTTCAGGTGTTGTCATGAGTCAAGCCGCAGCAACCGTCGCCGCCGATAATGCCGCGACATTCGAAGGTCAGGATCTGGGGACGGTGCTCGCACAATGGCGCCGGGAACGCCCCGACGTCGACCCGGCGGGGATCGCGGTCTGCGGCGCCGTCTGGCGCGCCGCGGAACGATTGCGCCGGGGCGTGCTGGCCAACCTTGCGGATTACGACCTCGATTTTGCAGGGTTCGACGTCATCATGACGTTGCGCCGGCAGGGCCGGGGGCAGGCGTTGTCGCCGTCGGCGCTGGCGAAAGAGATGATGCTCTCGACATCCGCGATGACCAATCGTCTCGACAGGCTTGAGAAACGCGGCCTGATCGAACGCATGCGCGATCCGGACGACCGGCGCGGTCTCAAGATCGTGCTCTCGGACGAGGGTTTCGAACTGGTCGACGGCATCTTCGCATCGCACGTCCGGACGGTGGAAAAGATGCTGGCGCCGCTAAGTACGAAAGACCGTGACCTGATCACTGCATTGTCGCAATCGATCGCCACCGGCCTTTAAAAATCCTCATCCACAATCGAAGCGACGCACGAATATGTCCTGCATCTGCTGAGCGAAGCGTGCCGCGGCGGCGCCGAGATCAGACCGGTCTATCGCGCCGACGATCCCGCGGCGCGGCCTTTCGGTCTGAGGCCCATGCGTTCTTCGTTCTGGCGTTTCAATTCCTGAAGATACTCATGGTGGCTCTCGGTGCTTTGATAGAGATAGCGAAGCACCCGGGTCTGGAGCTTGGGGTCTTCCGTAAACCAGGACGCGATGGTGGTCAGGAACGCGTCGGTGGCGCCGCTTTGGACCGGTGATTTCGCGTCGTCTTCGAGCACCGCGATACAATAGGCGACATGCGCGATCAGGCGCATGATCTCGGGCGGCGCATTGAGGCGTTTCGCGGCCATGCGCTCAAGGATGTCGACGCGCTGCTCGACCTCCAGATGTTCGAGCTTGTTGAGGATGTAGTCCTTAACGATACGGATCGCGGCGGCGTACGCCTGTGTCTCGCCCAGCGCCTCCCGGCTCACGGCCTCGATCTCGCCGGCCATCTCCGACAAAATATCCTGCCGGTCCTCACGCCTGCCGATGAGGAGGTAATGGATCGCCGATGAAAGGGCTTTTTTCGCCCGTTCGCGTTTGGATAATCCGAACATGAACCCAACACTTACCCGTGCATCCTTACGCTTCAATTACAAAATTAACAAATTTCTCCGCACGGGCGCGGCAGGATTCCCGCTGGCCCGGCCGCAGGCGAACCGGTACCATCGCCGTCGAATTTTGAACAACCAGTAACTTGATGACGTCATGCGATCATTTCTCGACTTCGCCGAACTCATCCGACCGATGACGCCCGAAACGTTCTTTAGTGATTACTACGGACGAAATCCCTGCCTGATCGAAGGGGACGGTTCGCTGTTTGGCACGCTTTTCGGATGGGAAGACGTCACGCAGTTTCTTGAGATGTCGTCCGTATGGTCCGCCGAGACACTGAAGCTGGTGCTGGACGAGCGGACTTTCGATCCGTCCGAGTACTGTCGCCGGACGACGGGGCGCGACGGCGCCGCGGTCATGCGGCCGCAGCCCAAGCTGATCAATGCCTGGATGGACAAGGGCGCCAGTGTTGTTTTCAACTGCGTCGAGCATATGCATCCCGGTATCCGCGCGCTCACCGAAGCGATCGGTATTGCGACCAACTGCTTGGTGTCCGCCAACATCTATTGCTCGTATGCGGGTCATCAGGCGTTCCGCTCCCACTTCGACCATACCGACGTGTTCGTGCTGCAGGTTTCCGGCACCAAAAACTGGAATGTTTACGAAGGGCGTTTTCGCGAGCCGGTGGAGGCAGAGGGCTTCTATTTCCCGAGTTTCGACGACGCGTATCACAACAAGACCAAGGGTAAACCGAAGATGAAGCCGGTCCTGAGCGCCGGCGATTTCTTGTATCTCCCCAAGGGTCAGTACCACGATGCCTGCGCGACCGACGGGCCATCGCTGCATTTGACATTTGCCACAACCCAGGCGCGGGGCGTGGATTTCCTCAGGACGATCATCAATTCTTTGGTCGAGGTGCCGGAGTTCCGGGCCGCGTTGCCCGATTTCGACGATGTCGCCGCGCACGACGCGCATATCAGACGCCTTGCGGACAAGCTGCGCGATATTCTGCTGCAGCCCGAAATCGCGGCACAGATGCGCGACGACCAGCGCCGCCGGGCTTTCCAGGATTTGGCGCGTTTCGATGTTCCCGAACAGACGTCCGCGACCATCTACCGCGTTCGCCACGTGCCGGCGAATATGACCTTGGGTGGAAACGGTTATGTGCTGAGCGTCGAGGCGCAGTCGTTGCAGGTGCCGGCGGACGCGGTCGGGGCCATCGAGTGGATCATGAAGCAGACGGCATTTATCTCCGGCGAATTCGAAGACGCGACACCGGACATGGGCGACGACCTGCGGGTAGATGTCCTCAAGACGCTGTGCGATGTCGGACTTCTCGATCGCATGGAACGCTGAGCGCGGACATTTTCAGCGGAAATCGAAACCACGTGCCTTGAGTGCCGCGCGCAGTCCGGCTCGCGCCTTGGCGGCGAACTTGGCGTCGACCTCGTCGGACCAGGAATCGGCCGTCGTCTGCTTGCCGATGCTTTCATAGTGCTGACGCAGGTCGGCATTGTAGGGATCGATCGCCTTAAGCGACGCGTCTGCGTCGTATGTCTCGCGATGGATGATGCCGTTTACCGGCATGCGCGGTTTCTGCTTCGGGGCTTCGTCAGGAAAACCCAGACACATGCCGAAAACGGCGTAGGTTCGGTTCGGCAACTCCAGGATTTCGGCAATCTTTTCGGGATCGTTGCGAACCGCGCCGATCATGACGCCCTGAATGCCGAGCGATTCGGCGGCGATATAGGCCGACATGCCGACCAGCGCGGCATCGATGGTCGCGACCAGCCCCATTTCCAGGTTGTTGTCGTCGATGGTGTGCCCATTGCGCTGAAAAGCGGATTCGATGCGCGTCAGATCGGCCAGGAATGCCAGAAACACCGGGCATGAAACGATGTGCTTCTGATTGCCGCAGGGGACGGAAATTCTTTCTTTCCGGTCCTGATCGCGGACCACGACGACACTGTAGGCCTGCACGTTCGATGATGTCGGCGCGCGCAGAGCCGCGCCCAGAATAGCGTCCACGTGTGCGTCCGTGACCGGGGTGTCGGCATACTTGCGAATGCTGCGCCGGCCAAGAAGGGCGTTGATGGTCTCGCTTTCGATGCCGTTTACGAAGGTGTCTGGGCTCATGAGGGGGCTCCGTCGTCAATGTCCGTCGAACTGTCGGCAACGATCATGCCCCCACCGGCGAGGCGTTTGCAATGCAGCAACAGGGTTCACAATAGATATATTCTATAATATGAATATGTTGAGAATTCTCAGGATTGACATGAATCAATTACGGTCTTCGCACATGCACCTATAAGTGCTCGAAGACAATCTCCGGAGGGGGAGTCTACTCATGTGTCAGACGGGGTTGGAACCATGAACCTATTGATGATTATACCGCTCGTCATCGGCGCGCTTCTCGGGCTTTATCTGTCCGCGGGGTCGGTCGATACGACGATTTATCTGCACGGGCTATTGCTGACGGCGTTCTGTGTCGTCTTCATTTTCCGTGTCATTCAAAGCGACGGCAAAACCGGCGGGCCGGCGAATCCGAATTCGACCATCGATTACAACGATGCCGTCGTGCGGGCCGGTGTCATCGCGACCACGTTCTGGGGCGTGATCGGCTTCACGGTCGGTCTGGTGATCGCCCTGCAACTGGCGTTCCCGGTTCTCAACCTCGACCTGCCCTGGACCAGCTTCGGCCGGCTCCGCCCGCTGCATACGTCTGCGGTGATTTTCGCGTTCGGCGGTAACGCGCTGCTGATGACGTCGTTCCACGTCGTCCAGCGCACCTGCCAGGCGCGTCTCGCCGGCGGTTGGGCGCCCTGGTTCGTGTTCTGGGGATATCAGCTGGTCATCATCATGGCGGCGACCGGCTACGTGTTCGGTGTCACGCAGGGTAAGGAATACGCCGAGCCCGAATGGTACGTCGATCTGTGGCTGACCATCGTCTGGGTGGTTTACCTTCTCGTGTTCCTGGGCACGCTCTGGAACCGCAAGGAACCGCACATTTATGTGGCCAACTGGTTCTATCTCGCGTTTATCGTCACCATCGCGATGCTGCACATCGTCAATAACCTGGCGCTGCCGGTCAGCTGGTTCGGCGCCAAGTCCTATCCGGTCTTCGCAGGTGTGCAAGACGCGCTGACGCAGTGGTGGTACGGGCACAACGCGGTCGGCTTCTTCCTGACGGCCGGTTTCCTCGGGATCATGTACTATTACATCCCCAAGCAGGCCAATCGTCCGGTTTACTCCTACCGCCTGTCGATCGTGCACTTCTGGTCGCTGATCTTCCTCTACATCTGGGCCGGTCCGCACCACCTGCACTACACCGCGCTGCCGGACTGGGCGCAGACCCTAGGCATGACCTTCTCGGTCATGCTGTGGATGCCGAGCTGGGGCGGCATGATCAACGGCCTGATGACGCTGTCGGGGGCGTGGGACAAGCTCCGCACCGACCCGATCCTGCGCATGATGGCGATCTCCGTCGCGTTTTACGGGATGTCGACCTTCGAAGGTCCGCTGATGAGCATCAAGGCGGTCAACTCCTTGAGCCACTATACGGACTGGACCATCGGTCACGTGCACTCCGGCGCACTCGGCTGGGTCGGCATGGTCAGCTTCGGCGCGATCTACTTCCTCGCACCGAAGATGTTCAACCGCGAACGTCTGTATTCCCTGCGCCTGGTTTCCGCACACTTCTGGCTGGCGACGCTGGGCATCGCGCTCTACGCCGCCGCGATGTGGGTGTCGGGTATTCTGCAGGGCCTGATGTGGCGGTCCTATGACTCGCTCGGCTTCCTCGAGTATTCGTTCGCCGAGACCGTCGATGCGATGCACCCGTTCTATGTGATCCGCGTTGTCGGCGGCGGGCTCTATGTCCTCGGCGCGCTGATCATGGCGTGGAACGTCTATCGCACCGCCAGGGGCGACGTCAGAACCGAAAAGCCGTATGTCGATGCGCTTGCGCAACCGGCCAGCGCATAAAGGAGATCGAAAATGTTCGACCACGGTAAACTGGAACGCAATTCGATCCTGCTTGTGATCGGTATCCTCGTCGTCGTCTCTATCGGCGGCATCATCGAGATCGCGCCCCTGTTCTATCTGGAAAGCACGATCGAGAAGGTGAAGGGCGTGCGCCCTTACACCCCGCTCGAGCTCGCCGGCCGGAACATCTACATCCGCGAGGGGTGCTACAATTGCCACAGCCAGATGGTGCGGCCGTTCCGCGACGAACTGGAACGTTACGGTCACTATTCTCTGGCGGCGGAAAGCATGTACGACCACCCCTTCCAATGGGGCTCCAAGCGGACCGGGCCGGACCTGGCCCGTGTCGGCGGCAAGTACTCCGACGAATGGCACCGGGCGCACATGCATGATCCGCGCTCACTGGTCCCTGAAAGCGTGATGCCGGGCTATCCGTTCCTGGCCGAAAACGAAGTCAGGAGCTTCGACATCGCGGACCACCTGAAAGCCAACAAGGCGATCGGGGTGCCGTACACGACCGAGATGATCGAAGTCGCCGTTGCCGACATGATGGCGCAGGTCGATCCGGACAGCGACGGCGCCGAGGGCGTGATGGAACGCTATCCGGGCGCCAACGTCCGCAACTTCGACGGCAAGCCGGGGAACCCGACCGAACTCGACGCGCTGATCGCCTATCTGCAGGTGCTCGGCACGATGGTCGACTTCTCGTCCTACAACGCCGACGAAAACCTGCGCTGAGGAGAGCCGATATGGATTACACGACACTTGCCGAATTCGCCCAGACCTGGGGCCTGGTCTACATGGTCGTCATTTTCATCGGCGTCCTGATCTACGCCCTCAGGCCCGGCGCAAAGAAGACGTTCGACCGCGCGGCACGTATCCCGCTCAAGGAGGATTGAGACATGGCCGAAAGACACGTTGATCAACTTTCCGGCACCGAAACGACCGGACACGAGTGGGACGGCATCCGCGAACTGGATAACCCGCTTCCCAGATGGTGGCTCTGGATCTTCTACGCCTGCGTTGTGTGGTCGATCGGATACTACGTCGCCTATCCGGCCATTCCGCTGGTGTCCGGCTACACCAAGGGTATGCTCGGTTACAGCTCGCGCGCCGAGGTGCAGAAGGAAGTGGCGAAAGCCAAGGAAGCGCAGTCCGAGTATCTGTCCGCCATCGAAGCCGCCTCGCTCGAGGAAATCCGCACCAAGCCGGAATTGCTCGAGTTTGCAATGGCGGGCGGCAAATCGGCATTCAATGTCAACTGTTCGCAGTGCCACGGCTCCGGCGCGCAGGGTGCGCCGGGTTATCCGAACCTGAACGACGACGAATGGCTTTGGGGCGGATCGCTCGAGGCCATTCACACCACCATCACCCACGGTGTGCGCAACACGCAGAGCGACGACGCCCGCGTCTCGCAGATGCCGGCGTTTGTGAAAGACGGGATCTTCTCGCGTGAGCAGGCCGGTCAGGTGGCGGAATACGTGCTGTCGCTTTCCGGCAACGCGACCAATCAGGCCGCGGCCGCCGAGGGCAAGCAGATGTTCGAGGACAACTGCGTCGCCTGTCACGGTGAGGGAGGTGTCGGCATGACCGAACTCGGCGCGCCACCGCTCAACAACAACATCTGGCTCTATGGCGGCGAGAAGGAGACGATCGTCGAATCGATTTCCAACAGCCGCGGCGGCGTGATGCCGGCGTGGGGCAAGATCCTCGACGCACCGACGGTCAAACAGTTGACCATCTATGTGCACTCGTTGGGGGGCGGACAATAGTCTGACGAGGAGACTTCCACCTATTGCAGGCGTCATCCCCGGGGCGGGCGGGGGTGGCGCCTGAACCTCCTGATAGCGGTGCGAGCACATGACGACCGAAACCGAGATTGCCCAAGACCACAACACCGCCCCCGACATCACGCGCCACGATGTCGAGGCGGTCAATAAAAGTGAAAACCGCTCTCTTTATAAGAAGCGCGTCAAGATCCACCCCAAGCGTGTCTGGGGGACCTTCCGGAAGCTGAAGTGGTGGATCATGGCGATCACGCTGGGTATCTACTACATCACGCCGTGGATTCGCTGGGATCGTGGTATCGGCAATCCCGACCAGGCGGTGCTGATCGATTTTCCGCACCGGCGCTTTTATTTCTTCTTTATCGAGATCTGGCCGCAGGAAGTCTATTACTTCGCGGGGCTGTTGATCATGGCGGCGGTCGGCCTGTTCCTCGTCACCAGTGTGTTCGGACGTGCGTGGTGCGGCTACGCCTGCCCGCAAACGGTCTGGACCGACCTGTTCATCTGGGTCGAGCGATTCGTCGAAGGTGACCGCGCCGCCCGCATCCGTCTCGACAAGGCGCCGATGTCGGTTTCGAAAGCGGCGAAGCGCGTCATAAAACACACGATCTGGCTATTGATCTCGGTCGCCACCGGCGGGGCGTGGATTTTCTATTTCGCCGATGCACCGACACTGGCGCAGGATTTCATCCTGTTGGATGCGCAGCCCGTGGCGTATATCACCGTCGCCGTGCTGACCTTCACCACCTATTCGCTGGGTGGACTGATGCGCGAACAGGTCTGCACATATATGTGTCCCTGGCCGCGTATTCAGGGTGCGATGATGGACGAGCATTCGCTGACCGTGACCTACAAGCACGACCGGGGCGAGCCGCGGGCACCGTATAAAAAGGGTGAGACGTTCGAAAACCGGGGCGACTGCGTCGACTGCAAGGCATGCGTCGTGGCCTGTCCGGCGGGGATCGATATTCGCGACGGCCAGCAACTCGAATGCATCACGTGTGCGCTCTGCATCGACGCTTGCGACGACGTGATGTCGCGTATCGGCCGCCCGCGCGGCCTGATCGATTACGATTCCGTCGCGGCGATGAACTCACGTGTCGAAGGCAAGCCGGCGAAGCTGAAGCCGATCCGCTTCCGAACGGTGGCCTATTTCTGTCTGTGGGCGGCGATCGGGCTGTTCATGCTGTTCGTGTTCGTCGGGCGGACCGAGCTCGATATCAACGTGCTCAGGGATCGAAACCCGATCTATACCAAGCTCGCCGACGGCTCGATCCAGAACGCGTATACCTTCAAGATTCTCAACAAGGCGCGGATCGAACGTTCCGTGTTCCTGGAAATCACCGAGCCCCAGGGCGCGCGCATGAAGGTCGTCGGCGCCGCCGATACCGAACCGGCGATGACCGCGTTGTTCGATCTGAACCCGGATACGCTGCAAAGTTTCCGGCTTCTGGTGCAAATGCCCAGCGACATGATCGACGATGAAGCAACGGATATCACATTCCAGCTTCGCGACATGTCCAACGGCGAAACCGCGACGTATGATAGTGTGTTCAGGGCACCCGAAAGATGAGCACGACGACGATGAACGACAAACCCGCATTCAGGATCACCGGCCGCATGGTGTTCTTTGGCCTGGTCGCTTTCTTCGGCCTGATCGCTGCGGTCAACGGCGTGTTCATGTTCTATGCGCTGGACACGTTTCCCGGTCTGACGACTGAGGACTCCTATAAAAAGGGAATCGTCTACAACCGGACGCTCGACGACGCCGAAGCGCAGAGACGCCTCGGCTGGAACAGCAGTGTCGGCCTTGGCGCCGACGGTATGCTGACGGTGACGATGACCGACAAGATCGGTGCGCCGCTCTCGGGGGCGCTGGCATCTGTTGCGATGACGCGTCCGCTGGGTGATGACCGGGCGCTGACCGTCGATATGAGGGAAGTTTCCGAAGGCCGCTACCAGGGCCGGTTCGACGCGCCGCTGCACGGCCGTTGGAAGGCCGAGGTGACGGTTCGCCGGGGCGGCGACTCGTATCGCATGCGCCACGAGGTGATGGTGAAATAATGAACGTTGTCTCGCCCGCGCGGAAGGTCACGCTGCCGGATGACGCGGGGATCGCTGATTGCTGCGATGCCGGGACGCTGGCGAACGTGACGGTCGCTGCGCAGGGGCCGAAACCGGTTGATCCGTCGACGCTGGCGTTGAACGACCCGTCGGCCTTCATATCGCGCGACCCGGACGGGATCGCCTCGCTCAATCTGCTCGTCGAGAACCTCCACTGCGCGGCGTGCATCGGAAAAATCGAACGCACGCTGCACGCGTTCCCGGGCGTCACCGCCGCACGCGTCAACATGAGCACGCGCCGGCTGGCCGTGTCCTGGCGCGACGGCGAGGCCGATCCGGCGGAACTGATGCGCGCCGTTCAGGCGCTGGGCTATCCCGTGACGCCGTTCGATCCGGTCGAACTGACGGGGGCGGAAAGCCGCGAGGATAAACGTCTTCTGTCTGCGATGGCGGTCGCAGGCTTCGCCGCCGCGAACGTCATGCTGCTGTCGGTCTCGGTGTGGTCGGGGCACGCCGGCGATATGGGCGACAACACGCGGACGCTGTTCCACTGGATTTCCGCGCTGATCGCCTTGCCCGCGATCGTTTACGCCGGCCAACCGTTCTTCCGGAGCGCGGTGGCCGCGCTTCGCGCGAAAAGCCTCAACATGGATGTGCCGATCAGCCTTGCCGTGGTGCTGGCGGCGGGGATGAGCGTCTATCAGACGGCCCACGCGGCCGAGCATGCCTATTTCGACGCGTCGGTATCCTTGCTGTTCTTTCTGCTGATCGGCCGATACCTCGACCAGCGTGCGCGCTCCAAAGCGCGTTCGGCGGCGACGCATCTCCTCGCGCTACAGGCCCGCGCGGCGACCGTCGTCGACGATGACGGGCGCCAGCATGCGATGCGCATTGCCGAAATCGACGAGGGCATGACGGTGCTGGTGGCAGCCGGCGAACGGGTGCCCGTCGACGGCACGGTGCTGGACGGCCGCTCCGATATCGATACGCAGTTGTTGTCCGGCGAAACCATGCCGAAGCTGGCGGCGCCGGGTGAGCGGGTCTATGCGGGGACGCTCAATCTTACCGCGCCGCTCCGGGTGCGGACAACGGCGCGCGCCGACGCGACGCTTTTGTCCGAAATCGTCAAGTTGATGGAACTGGCCGAACAGGGACGTGCCCGGTACATCCGCCTCGCGGACCGGGTGGCGCGAATCTATGCGCCTGTCGTGCATATTCTGGCCGCGGCGACGTTCGCGGGCTGGATCGTGTTTACCGACGCCAGTTGGCAGACGTCGCTGATGGCCGCGATTGCGGTTCTGATCATTACCTGCCCTTGCGCGCTGGGCCTTGCGGTGCCGGCGGTGCAGGTGGTGGCGTCTTCGCGGCTTTTGAAAGCGGGCGTTCTCGTCAAGGCGGCGGATGCGCTCGAACGGCTCAGCGGGATCGATACCGTCGTGTTCGACAAGACCGGCACTCTGACGCTCGGTATGCCCGAGCTGGTCGGGGGCGATTACGATAAAACGCTGCTGGCCCGTGCCGCGGCGCTCGCCGCGCACAGTCGTCATCCGCTTTCCAAGGCGCTGGTGGCGGCGGCGTCCGGATTTGACGACATCGCCGTCAGCGAAGTCCGCGAAGTGCCGGGCCATGGCCTGGAGGGAATGTTCGATGGGGCGACAGTGCGCCTCGGCAGCGCGGCATGGTGTGGCGCCGAGGCATCTTCCGGGACCGAGGGCCTTTCGGAGATCTTTTATTCGGTCGACGGCCGGGTCGTCGCCAACTTCCGGTTCGAGGACGCGCTCCGAGCCGACGCGGGTGACGTTGTCGCCGCGTTGAAAGGGCAGGGCATGAAGGTCGAACTGCTGTCCGGCGATACCGAGGCCGCCGTTGCGCGCGCCGCCGCGCGGCTTGGGATCGATCGTTGGCAGCACGGTTGCCTGCCCGCCGACAAGACGGAACGGCTCGAGCAGCTGGCGTCGGAAGGCAGATGCGTGCTGATGGTGGGCGATGGCCTTAACGACGCGCCGTCGCTGGTCGCGGCCCATGTGTCGATGTCGCCGACCAACGCCGCCGACGTCAGTCAGACCGCGGCGGACCTTTTGTTCCAGGGCGCGGGCCTGGCCCCCGTCCTGACGGCGATCCGCGTCGCGCGCATGTCGACGCGGCTGGTGAAGCAGAACTTCGCGCTGGCGTTTCTTTACAACAGCATCGCCGTGCCGCTCGCCGTGATGGGCCTTGCCACGCCATTGGTTGCGGCGGTGGCGATGTCGTCGAGTTCGATTGTCGTGACGTTGAACGCGCTCAGACTGAAGTGGGTCAGATAGGAGGCGTGCGTTGGAGATCGTCGGCTATCTGATTCCTATTGCGCTGTTCCTTGGGTTGCTCGGCCTGGGCGCATTTCTCTGGTCGCTCAAATCGGGTCAGTTCGACGACCTCGACGGGGCGGCGGAACGCATATTGCTGGATGACGACGAACAGCCCCCCGAGAATGCCCGGGATAACCCCGCAGATAACGCTCCCGCGCATTCCGAAGAAAAGCCTGAAGCGCACCGGTAATCTCTCTGTTATGATCGCGTCCGGTATCGATTGGGGGGCGCATGAACGGAGACGGCCAGGAAACATGGCACCGGCGCCGCAGGCTGAACCGCCTGATCCGGTTTTTCATGGTCGTCGTCGCGCTGGCGCTGATCCTGCGGATCATGATTTTCCTGATTGAGGACGGCGAGCGCATGACGCCCGAAGAGGGGGCGAAGCTGCCGTCCATCGAAACACCGGTGCCCGCGCACTGACCGACCAACGAAGGACGACCCATGCTCGACCTGCTCAAGAAAATATTCCGTACACTCGACGACGCGTCGAAGAAAGCGGAACGCAAGTGCGGCGTCTGCGGGCATGTCATGCAGGGCTATCCCCGCCGCTGCGAAAAATGCGGCACGGATCTGGAAGATTCCTTCGAGTAGGTCTCGCGGTTCACGCACGTTTTACTAATTTAGTCACTTTCCGATCACACGCCGCTCGCCCCGATGGGACAGGATTTCCGTATTTGGTGAAGCCGGCCAGGTCCGGCCGATAGATATTCGTTTAACTATATGAATTAAAACGGTTTTCGTTCTCTCACCGTAGTGATCCGGGTTTAAGTGCGGCGCCTGCCGGACGCGACTAATTTCACCTCAACAAGCGAGTTCAAGCCATGTGGCTTCGCTTGGAGACACTGACCAAAAACACTGAAATCTGAGAAGGACGTAATCATGAATACCAAGAACATCACCGCAGCCCTTGCCCTTACGCTGGCTCTGGGCGCTGCCGCACCGGCTCTGGCTGACAACTCGGTCCGGTTCCCGGGACTGGAAGTCGAACGCCTGACCGAACAGCTGCAGGAGCAGCAACTGCAATCCGAAGGCCAGGGGCAGTCGCAAGCCTCGGAAGAGCCGACGTTCGGCTGACACCGGCGGGCGGTGAACGCCGCCCCGTCAGTCAAAAAAGACCGGGTCTGAACACCCGGTCTTTTTTGCGTTCTGCCGGTACGCGGCTCGCGTCCGTGTGAGAGATGCTCCGGTTTCGTGAGTGAAATGTGGCATCGCCTGCCAGAATTTCTCGCAACGCCTTGAGATAAAAGAAATAACCGACCTCACGACCGGGTGATCGGAGGTGATTGTCCAATCGCCGTTCCGCTACGTATCTCCTTATGACAACGCAAACGACGACATTCCGGTGCGCAGGTGCGCATCGGTGAAGATGGAAAACACCATATGAAAGGAGATCCATCATGAAGACCCAGAAAACCATTACAGCTTTTGCTCTTGCCGCTCTCGTCGGAGCCGCCGCGCCGGCACTGGCCAGTTCCGATTCCGTCCGGTTCCCGGGCAAGGCGGTCGAGCAGAAGACCGTCGACATGCAGACGCATGACGCCGCCACCCAGACGGAGCCGGTGGGTGCATACAGCACTCAGCGTTTCCCGGGTCTGAAAGTGGAGCAGTTGACCCGTGAGCTCGAGGACATGCGCCTCGACACCGACGCCGAGCCGGTGACCACGGACGCTCCGATCCTCGGCTAACCTCCCGCGGCGGTGCTTGCGCGCCGTCGGCAACGAAAGGGCCGGTCCATATGGGCCGGCCCTTTTTCTTGGACATTCGGGAATTTTCATCAACAAGCCGGGGGCGATGGTCTATAAAACGTTCCCATGAGCGGGAACTTCGACAAGCAGATGGAAAAGGCCGGCAAACGTCACGCGGCCGGTGACCTCAAGGGCGCATCGAAGATCTACCGGTCCCTGCTGTCTCGCGACCCCGGCAACGACATCGTCAAATTTTATAAGGCGCTCGCCGATTTCGATCTGGGCCAGCGTGACAAGGCGATCGACGCGCTCAAGGACATCACGACCAGGGTCCGCGACGTGCCGAAGATCCAGATGGATCTGGGTTACATGCTGGAACGCGAAGGGCGTTATGAAGAAGCCGCGCAGGCGTTCGAGGCGGCGAGCCGCCTGGCGCCGCTCGACCCGAACCCGTACGTCATGGTCGCGCACATGAAAATGCAGACGAATGACCCGGAAGCCGCGGTCGGCGGTTACCGCAAGGCGCTCGACCTGCAACCGGGTGCCGATGCGGTCCGGGTCGGGCTGACGCGTGCGCTGATGACGGTCGGGAACTGGGCGGAAGCGGCGGTCGAGGTCGACCGGGTGTTGCGCGCCAAACCCGGGCATACAGGCGCCATGGCGCTGAAATCGGTGATCTGTTACGAGACCGGAAATCCCGAGGAAGCCCGCAAGATCGCCGATTTCGAGAACCGTCTGATGTTGCACGATATCGCCGATCATTGCGGCCCGGACGAGGTCGAGCGTTACAACGCGGCATTGTCCGACGCCATCACCAACCATCCGACCATCGCGTACGAGCCCAAGGACTATTCCACCAAGAAAGGCTTTCATACCGGCGACATCACGTTGGATAAAAAAGGACCGATCCCCGACTTCCTGGATTGGATCAGGTCCGAAGTCGACAAACTGATCGCGGAATGCCGTGCCCGAGGCGCCGATGCTTTTGAAAGGGCCGCGCCCGCCGCGTACAAGCTCAACGCGTGGGGCGTGGTGATGGAGGATCAGGGCCATCAGGCGTCGCACATACACCGGGATGCGTGGTTGAGCGGTGTCTATTATCCGAAAGTCCCCGACGCGGTCCGCGAAGACGACCCGCTTCATGCGGGCTGGATCGAATTCGGCACGCCGCATGACTATCCGAACCGCAAGACGGTGTCCGACACCACGCTCCTGAAACCCAGACCGGGCCGCGCGATCTTCTTCCCGTCCTACTTCTATCACCGGACGGTGCCGCTCAAATCCGACGAGACGCGAATCAGCATCGCCTTCGACGTCCTGCCGCAATAACCGGGGAAATCGCAGACAATCGATCTTCCGCGCTTGCGCCGCCCGTCACGCGCGATAGGATGCGTCATTGTGCGGCGCATCATTCCTTTGTGATACGGAGACATCATGGACCTGACATTCGGCGGTATTCTACTTCTCGGGCTGGTTATCGGACTGCAACACGCCCTTGAAGCCGATCACGTTGCCGCCGTGTCGTCCATTGCCACCGGCGAAACGTCCATGCGCCGTATCGTTGCGCACGGCGCGTTATGGGGCGTCGGCCATACCATCATGCTGGGCATTGTCGCCGGGACGGCGATCTATCTGGGCACGGGAATCGACGACAGCGTCGCCGGTTGGCTGGAATTCGGCGTCGGCGTGATGCTGGTCCTGCTGGGCGGGCAGGTTGTCTGGCGGCTGGTTCGGGATCGGGTGCACTTTCATGCCCACCGCCACGACGACGGCACGATGCACGTCCACGCGCATTCCCACGCCGGGGATCAAGTGCCGCACAGCCGCAACAAGCATGCCCATGAACACCCGGAAGGTCTGCCGTGGCGCACGCTCACGGTCGGGCTAATGCACGGTATGGCCGGGTCGGCGGCATTGGTCGTATTGACCGCGACCTCGGTCAGCGATCCGTTCGTCGGTATCGGCTATGTGATCGTGTTCGGTCTCGGCTCCATTGCCGGGATGGCGGCGCTGTCTATGGCGATCGCGCTGCCGCTCGGCTACACCGCGCGTACGCTGACGTGGGCTAACCGGGCGCTGCAAAGCGGGATCGGTGCGGCGACCGTGGTTCTGGGGTTCGTCGTCATGTACGAAACCCAGCTTTATCAGTTGTTCCTGGACTGATTTTTTCCCTTTCAAACCGGGATCGCATTAACCCGTTCATAACGGCATTCGCGGCATAAAGCGGCATGGCCCGAAAAACCAAACGCAACGGCAAGAAAGCGTCCGCCGCGCCCTCGCGCTTGCGGCGCGTCGGAAAATGGCTGGCGACGATCACCGTCTGGGGATTGATCGGCTGCCTGTTCCTGGCGGGTTGGTTCTATACCGACCTTCCTGACGTGGAAGACAGCCTCGCGCCATCGCGGCGGCCGACGGTCTGGGTGCTGGCCAACGACGGCAAGGAAATCGCCGCCGTCGGCGATCTTTACGGGATTCCGGTGCGTCTTTCCGACCTGCCGCCGGCTTTACCGCAGGCGGTGCTGGCGACCGAGGACCGGCGCTTTTACGACCACTTCGGCGTCGACCTGATCGGCCTTGCCCGCGCCATGATCGCCAATATCCGCGCCGGGCGGATCGTTCAGGGCGGCAGCACGATCACTCAGCAAGTCGCGAAGAACCTGTTTCTGACGTCCGAGCGCACTTACAAGCGCAAGATCCAGGAAGTCATGCTGGCGCTGTGGCTGGAGAACCGTTTCTCGAAGGACCAGATCCTTGAGCTCTATCTCAACCGGGTCTATCTGGGTGCGGGCACGTACGGTGTCGACGCGGCGGCGCGAAAGTATTTCAATAAACCGGCGTCTGGGCTCAACGTCTGGCAGTCGGCAATGCTGGCGGGACTTTTGAAAGCGCCCAGCCGTTACAATCCGCTCAGTGATGATGACCGGGCCGAGAAACGCACCCGGGTCGTGCTTTCGAACATGGTGGCGGCGGGCTATCTGACCGAAGCCGAGGCCAAGAAAGCGCGCGCAGCTTCGTCGAAAGGCACAACGGCACGGCCAGGGCAGATTGCGCCGTATTTTGTCGACTGGATCCTCGATCAGGTGCAGGACTATGTGGGCGCACGTGACCGCGACCTGTTCGTGCAAACGACACTGGATCGGGATGCGCAACTGACCGCCGAGCGCGCCTTGGCGGACGTCATCGCCAAAGCCGGAAAACAGCGAAAGATCGGCGACGGCGCGGTGTTGTTGATGTCGCCGGAAGGCGGCGTGCGCGCCATGGTCGGCGGCAACAACTATGCCCGTAGCCAGTTCAACCGCGCGACCCAGGCTCGGCGTCAGCCGGGTTCCGCGTTCAAGCCTGTCGTGTATCTGGCGGCGTTGAAGGCTGGACTGAAGCCCGATGACGTGATCGACGATGCGCCGGTCCAGGTCGGCAACTGGTCGCCCAGCAACTTTGACGGCCAGTTCCAGGGGCCGGTTACCGTCGCGGACGGGTTGGCGAATTCAATCAATACGGTTGCCGTCCGGGTTGCCATGAAGGCGGGCATCGGCCGGGTCGCCGACACGGCGCGCTCGCTTGGCATCGACCCCGGCGATAAACCGGATGCGTCCATCGCGCTCGGCACCGTGGAGACAACATTACTGGAACTGGTCAGCGCCTATGCCCCGTTCGCCAACGGTGGCGACGGGATCATCCCCTACGGGATCAAGGAAATCCGCGACGGCGGCGGTCAAATTCTCTTCAAACGCACGGGTTCCGGCCCCGGGAACGTGGTGCCACCTCATCTGGTCGGACCGATGAACAATATGCTGCACAAGGTGATTACGGACGGCACCGGCAAGGCGGCGGCTTTCGGGCGCGATGCGGCGGGCAAAACCGGGACGTCGCAGAACTACCGCGATGCGTGGTTCGTCGGCTATACGGCGAACTACATGGCCGGGGTGTGGCTCGGCAACGACGACGGCGCGCCCATGAACCATGTGACGGGCGGCAGCTATCCGGCGCGCATCTGGCGCGACGTCATGGCGCAGGCGCATAGCGGCCTGCCGGCCAAGGATCTGCCGCGGCCCGGCGACGACCGGGGCTTCTTCTCGCGCCTGTTCGAAACGATCGAGGACGCCAAGCAGGAAGCGCAGAAAGCGATCCAGAACGTGGAGCCGGGTAAGAATGCGCCGAAATCGGTGCCGGACACGGCGCCCGAATTCAACTGATTCGGTCAGGTTTTATTCTTGTTGAGGCGTTCGATGGTGGCGGTCGTCGAAAACCCGTCCTTGAGATCGGCCAGTACCACCTCGCCGCCCCATCCCGTGACCAGATCCGCGCCGACCACCTGGTCGACGGTATAATCCGCGCCCTTGACCAGCACGTCCGGGCGTAACTGTCCGATCAGTTCATAAGGCGTGTCTTCACCGAAGATCACGACAAGATCGACCGACGCCAGCGACGCCAGCACTGTGCTCCGCGCGGCTTCGTTCTGAACGGGACGCCCCTCGCCCTTGAGACGCTTTACCGAAGCGTCCGAGTTCAACCCGACGATCAGCCGGTCGCACGCGGTACGCGCCTGCGACAACAAAGATACGTGGCCCGGATGCAGAAGATCGAAACAACCGTTCGTAAAACCGACCCGATGACCCTGACGCCGCCAGCGCGCAATCCGCTCCTGCGCTTCGGCGTCGGTCAGCACCTTGGCTTCCGCGTCGGACAAATCCTTGTGATGCAAGGCGGCGATCAGTTCGGCGGCATGACAGACGGCGGTGCCGATCTTGCCGACGACGATGCCGGCCGCGGTATTGGCGACGCACGCCGCGTCCTTGGTGTCGGCCCCCGACGCAATCAACGCGGCGACGGTCGCGACCACGGTGTCGCCGGCACCGGAAACATCGAATACCTCCCGTGTTTCCGCCGCCAGGTGATGGTGATCGCCGTCGCTTGATACCAGGGTCATGCCGTCGGCGCTGCGCGTCACCAATATGCCGCCGAGACCGTGCGTTTTGATCAGGTCCGACGCGGCGGCGCGGATCGTGTCGGTATCGGGGGCCGCGCACGCCGCCGCCTGCTCCAATTCCTTGCGGTTCGGTGTGACGAGCGTGGCACCCTTATATCTGTCATAGCCGTCGCCCTTGGGGTCGACGATGACCGGGACGCCGGCCTTGTTCGCGGCATCGATGATCGCCTTTGCCCGGCCGTTTGCCAGAACGCCCTTGTCGTAATCGGAAAGCACGACGGCGCCGAAGTCGGCGATCGTGTGGGTGGCTGCCGCGATCAGCCTGCCGGCGGTGGCATCGTCGATATTGGCGCCCGCTTCCCAGTCGGCCCGCATCATTTGTTGGTTGCCGGCGACGTAGCGCACCTTGATCGTGGTCGGGCGCACCGGATCGATCTGAAGGTCGGCCGTGATCAGCGGATCGGCGGCAAGGGCGTCGGTCAGTTCCCGGCCCGGCCCATCGTCCCCGCATACCGCGACGAACGTCACGTTGGCACCCAGTGCGGCCAGGTTCCGAACCACGTTCCCTGCCCCGCCGGGCATGCTTGTTTCGGATGTGACGCGCAAGACGGGGATCGGCGCTTCGGGGGAGATCCGGTCGACCGTGCCCGAGACGAAACGGTCGAGCATCGCATCGCCGACCACGAGGATGCGGCTGCCTTCGATGTTTTCGACCAGCGGAATCAGGCGCGAACGGTCCATGTCACACCAGCCCCAGTTCGAGTTCGAGCGCCCCGCACAGCATCTGACCCAGCATGATATGCATTTCCTGAATGCGCGCCGTGGTGTCGCTCGGGACGATGATCAACGGGTCGGCAATACCGACAAGTTTGCCGCCGTCCTTGCCGCCAAGCGCGGCCGCGACGATATCCAATGCCTGCGCGGTCTTGAGGGCGCGGATCACGTTCTCGGAATTCCCCGATGTCGAAATCCCGATGGCAACGTCGCCCGGTTTGCCGATGGCTTCGATCTGGCGCGAAAAGATATTCTCGAACCCGAGATCGTTGCCGCCCGCCGTTAGAGCGGAGGTGTCCGTGGTCAGGGCCACCGCGGCGATCGGGGCGCGGTCGGTTTTGTAGCGAATGGTCAGCTCTGTTGCCAGGTGCTGGCAGTCGGCAGCGCTGCCGCCGTTTCCAAAGAACATGATCTTGCCGCCGTGGCGGACACTTTGGGTACACCGCGCCAGAAGCTCGGCGAAGCCGTCGGCGCAGGCGTCCCGCGTTTTCTTGACGACATCCGCGTGTTCGTCGAACTCGGCTGAATAGAAGGCGTTAATATCCATATGTCGTTCTAACTTACAAATCGATGCGTTCGCCAGTGCGCAGGCTTTCCATCACGGCAATGGTGGCGGCGGCGGTCTCGATCAGTTCCGCTTCGTCGATCGCGGGCGAGCCGTCCGAGATGGCGTTGACGAATGCCGCCACTTGCTGCTTGTGACCTTTGTCTTGAGTGGCCGTCGATGTTTTCACCGCACCGTTCGCGGCCAGGGACAACTTACGGAAATCGTCGAGCGAAGCGGCGCGCGCGCCTGCAAACATTTCGACCTGCTCTTTTGGCAGTGCCGTGTCGCCAAGCGCGGTATAGACGATGGAGGCCAACGAGCCGTCCTTGAAGCGGATGTGCGCGGCGACGTTGTCCCCGTTGCCGCCCTTTTCCGTCGCGGCCTCTGCGTGCACGCTATCGATGTTGCTGCCCGCAAGGTGGCGGGCCAGATCGACGAAGTGACACATCTCGCCCAGGACGCGGCCGCCGCCTTCGTCTGCGGATTGGGTCCAGTGACCGCCTTCAATGGCGCCGCCGTTGACGCGGATCGAAATGACGCGCGGGCCTTCGGCGGTCTTGAAGTGCGTCAGCATCTCGTCGATCTGTGGGGCGAAGCGGCGGTTGAAGCCGACATGCAGAATGCCGTCGGAACCGTTCAACGCATCAATGACATCGTTCAACTGACCAAGATCGAGGGCGAGGGGTTTCTCCACGAAAACCGATTTGCCGGCGTTCAGCGCACGTGCCGCGAGCCCGGCGTGGCTGTCGTGACGCGTGGCGACGACGACGGCGTTGATGTCGGCATCGTCCAGAACGGCTTCTTCGTCGGCGGCCATGTTTTCGAAATCGAACTGGCTGGCGCCGTGTTCGGCGGTCGCGCCCCGGGTCGTGGCGATGGTCTTGAAGCGCACGCCCGGTATGGACTTGAAGCCCGGCAACAGGACCGCGCGGGCGAAGTTCCCGGCACCGATCACGCCGAGTACGCACTTCCCGCCGGTTCTGGCGGGCTTGCGTGAGATCATCGGGGGACGGTTTTTGTCGTCGCCATCCGGATACGTTAAGACCACGCCCAGATGCCGTTCGGTCCCGCCCGTCACCAGTGCATAGGCGTTTTCGGCGTCGTCCAGTTTAAACTTGTGCGAGGTCAACGCTGAAACATCCAGCCGCACGGGCCGTTCCGACTGCATCAGACGAAGTGTCTCGCGCAAATTTGCGGTTTCCGTCCAGCGTACCCAGCCTTCCGGATACTTCTGGCCGCGCTGTTCGAAATCGCTGTCATATCGCCCGGGGCCATAGGACCTGGAAACGATAATGTTCAGTTCCTTCTGCATGAAGGCGGCGTAAGGGAACGTGGTGCCGGTCAGCCCGACCATGACGACGCGCGCCCGGTCGCGCGCGATGGCAGCGGCGAATTCGAACGGTGCCGAACTGTCCGTGGCGGCGGCGTTGACGATGGCGTCGACGCCCAGGCCCCCGGTCAGGCGATAGACGGCGTCGATGTTGGTGTTCTCGGGCGTCAGTGCCGCCTCTGCGCCCATTCGTCTGGCGAGGTCCAGCCTGTCGTCGGCATAGTCGAAAGCGATCACGCGCACACCGGCAAGCGTCAGGAACCTGATCGCCAACTGCCCGACAAGCCCACACCCGATCACCGCGACGACGTCGCCCAACGTGGCGTTTGCGTTGCGAACGGCGTGCATGGCGATCGCACCGAGTGTCGCATAGCAGGCCTCTTCGTCGGGGACATCCGTGGGGATCTTAGCGACCAGGTTACGGGGGACGGTATTGAGTTCCGAATGGTTGGCGATCCCGGCACCCGCCATCGCCACCCGGTCGCCGACCGCGAACTCGCCCTCGAGCCCGGCGCCGACGGCGATAACGTCACCAGCCGCCGAATAACCGAGTGGGAGAGGTTCGTCGAGCCTCGCCATCACGGCTTTCCACGTGTTGACCAGGCCCTCCTTCTTCGCTTTTTCGAGAACTTTCTTCACGAGGTCCGGTCGCGCTTGTGCCTTGCCGGCAAGGCTTTTGCGGGCGAAGTCGACGACCATCCGTTCGGTGCCGGCCGATATCAGCGAAGCGCGCGTTCTGACCAAAAGACATCCGCCGCGCACCTTCGGTGCCGGCACGTCTTTCAGTGCCAGCTTGCCGGATTTGCGCGATTGGATGATTTGTTTCACGATCGGGTTGCTCCCGTCACGTCAGGGCTTTGAAATAATCGATGGTCTTCTGCAGGCCTTCGCGAAGCTGGATCGTCGGCGCCCATCCGAGGACGGACTTGGCCAGCGTGATATCGGGGCAGCGCTGCATCGGGTCGTCCTGGGGCAACGGTTTCAAAACGATTTCGGCCTTGGCACCGGTCATTTCAGCGATGGTTTCGGCAAGTTCGCGGATCGTGAACTCGCCAGGATTACCAAGGTTCATCGGCCCGGTGTGTTCGTCATCGGCGTCCATCAGCCACATCATGCCCTCGACCAGGTCGTCGACGTAGCAGAATGAACGCGTTTGCGAGCCGTCGCCGTAAAGCGTCAGCGGTTCACCCCTGAGGGCCTGCATGATGAAATTCGACACCACCCTGCCGTCGTCCGGGTGCATCCGGGGGCCGTAGGTGTTGAAGATTCGGCAGACCCGGATGTTGAGATTGTGCTGGCGGTGATAATCGAAGAACAGGGTTTCGGCGCAGCGCTTGCCCTCGTCGTAGCAGGCGCGCGGGCCGATCGGGTTGACGTTGCCTTTATACGATTCCGGCTGCGGGTGAACTTCCGGGTCGCCGTAGACCTCGCTGGTCGAGGCCTGCAGAATCTTGGCGTTGGTCCGCTTGGCGAGACCGAGCGCGTTGATCGCCCCATGCACGCTGGTTTTGGTCGTTTGCACGGGATCGTACTGGTAGTGAACCGGCGATGCCGGGCACGCCAGGTTGTAAATTTCGTCCACTTCCACATAAAGCGGGAACGTCACGTCGTGGCGCAGAAGTTCGAAATTGCTCTCGCCCAGAAGGTGCGCGACATTGGCCTTGGCGCCGGTGAAGAAATTGTCGACGCAGAGCACGTCGTCGCCCCGCGCCACCAGGCGTTCGCACAGATGCGAGCCGATAAAACCGGCGCCACCGGTGACGAGAACTTTCTTTGCCAGAATCGAGTTCAAGGTTTTCTCATTCCCTGCTCATTTAACGGTGTCGGAAACTACCACCGGCAACTCGGGGGGCCAAGACGAAAGGGCCCCTTTAAGTGCTTGATTCAGGGACCTTAGAAAGGGGCCGTTCGGTGATTTTCCGGCTTTTACTATAATATGTCGGCAGTTATCTGTACTATTTGACGGCGAATATCGTTAACGGTTTGTGAAACGTCGCGGATTACAACGAAAGCATGGCTAAGCCATTGGATGCTTCGATGACCCAGGAGGCGGTGCTCCTGGAAAAACTGGCGCGGATCGAAGAGAACCCGTCAGGGTACTTTGCCGTGCATCTGCATCTGTCCGAATTGCGCGCCAGCAACCGTCAGCGCCACTTCATCAATATTGCCGTCCGCGTCTTCGACAACCTGATCAATAACGCCGACGCCATCCTGTATCTGATGATGAATCAAGACCTTGTGCTGATCTGCCGCGAAGTGCTGGTCGAGGACATCGATCCGTACATCAACAAGGTCCGCGCCATGTTCAGCGAGGACCCGTTAACCTCCGGCGACGACGAGTTCGAAGACAAGCTCTCGACCTGGTATGACCTGTCGTCGAAGGAGGACTTCGCCGCGTTCCTTTCCGCCGCGACCGAACTGTCGGTCAAGGCGCAGGTGATGATCGAGGAAATGCAGCGCAACCGCGAGAGCGAGGAAGGCGATAAGTCCGGCGATCCTCTCTCCGCGCGCAACCTCGCCGCGATCAACCAGAAACTTCAATCGACGCGGATCGCGGACCTGATCCGCCAGCAGGCATGCATCCACATCGCCCCTGGCAAGGCCGGTGCCATGGTGTTCCGCGAGCACTTCATCGCCATGACCGAATTGCGCGAACGCGTTTCGCCCGGCGTCAACCTGTTCACCAGCGCGTGGCTGTTCCAGTATCTGACCGAGACGCTCGACAAACGCGTGCTCTCCGTCATCGGGCGGAAGAATTTCGACGAGTTGAAAGAGCCGATCAGCCTCAACCTGAATATCGGCACGGTGCTGTCTCGGGATTTTTCGAATTTCATGCGGGTGGTTGGCGACAACGCGGGTAAGATCGTCGTCGAACTGCAGATCATCGATATCTTTGCCGACATGAACACGTACGGCTACGCGCGCGACATGCTGCAGGACCGTGGCTATAAGGTGCTGGTCGACGGGGTCAATCCGATGGCGCTGCAGTTCTTCGACCCGGCGAACCTGCGCCCCGATTATATCAAGGTGGCGTGGGGCAAGGAGTTCGAAGAGGAATCGAAAGACAGCACGCGTCTTGCGATGTTCCGCGAAACCGTCGGGCATGCAGGCAAGGACAGCATCATACTGTATCGCGTGGATTCCGAAAAAGCCGTGAAGTGGGGCCTGGCGCTCGGGATCAGCCGCTTTCAGGGCTACTTTATCGACAAGCTGGTGCAGGCGATGACCCGTTCAAAGGTCAAGCCGAAGGCCAAGGTCAAGGCAGGCTAGGATGGCAACGGCACCGGAAAAACTCCCATCTCAGGAGAAGCTGCTTACGGATTACGTGCGCCGTCTCGAGAAGCTCAAGGACGGGCGTGGCCTGGCGCATATCCACTTGTCCAAGTTGCTGCCGTTCAACCGGCGCGACCAGCACGTCCGTACCGCCGCAGGGAACTTCGATCAGCTGATCAAGGACATGAACGGCCAGCTCTTTGCGTTGAAGAATGCCGACCTGTTCTTTTTCTTCAAGACGAACGTCAAGGGACAGGTCGAAACGATCATCCAGAAAGTGCGCTTTCTGTTCGGCGACGATCCGCTGGTCGAGGAAGAAGGCAAGGACGGCCGGGAGTTCGTCACCTGGTATGACGCTACGTCCCAGTACCAGGAAATCGTTCAACTCGTTCAGGGACTCGCCGATGCCGAGGAGAAGCGCCAGACCGAGGTGCGCAACCGCATGGATGCGCGCCAGCGCCTGAAAGAGAAACAGAAAAAAGGTGAGCCGCTGACGCCGAGCGTGCTGGCCAAGGTGGAAGAGTCGCTGTCGCGCGCGGACCTGTCGAACCTCGTCCGCCGTCAGTTCATCTGCAGGGTCGACAGCAAGATGGTGCCGGAACAACTGTTCAGCGAGTTGTTCATCTCGATCCAGGATTTGCGCGAAACCATTCTGCCCGGCGTCAACCTGGTGTCGAACCGCTGGCTGTTCCAGCATCTGACCGAGACGCTCGACCGGCGGGTGCTGTCGATGCTGATGAAGACGGATGCCGTATCGATCTCGGGCGACATCAGCTTCAACATCAATATCCGCACCCTCTTGTCCGACCAGTTCCAGGTCTTCGACGACAACCTGTCGGCGGCCAGGCGCGGCGCGATCGTCATCGAGCTACAGAAAGAGGATATTTTCTCCGATCTTTCGTCGTATCTGTTTGCGCGCGAATTCGTGCAGACCAAGGGCTATCGGCTGTGCCTGGATGGTCTCACGCTCGAAACCCTGCAGGTGATCGACCGCGAACGGCTGGGGGCCGACCTTGCCAAAATCGTCTGGCATCCGAACCTCGCCGACGGCGGCGACGACGTGCAGGCGACGATCAAGAAGCTGATCGACCGCGACGGTCCGGAACGCTGGATCCTCTGCCGCTGCGACAACCGCGAAGCCATCGACTTCGGGCGCGCCGTGGGGATCGACCAGTTTCAGGGGCGGTTTGTCGAGAATCTGATCGCCGAGGATGGTCGCCGACGCGATCTTTTGAAACTCAAGCGCCGGATCGAGCGTTCATCCGAACCTCAGGAAGAAGACGCCTGATCTTTAAGCCGATTTTCCGCTGACGCCCGCATCCGCGAAGCTCGCCATGCCCGAATGGCAGGCGGCCGCTGCCTTGACGATATTGATGGCGAGCGCGGCACCGGACGCTTCGCCGAGCCTCATGTTCAGGTCCAGCAATGGCGTCTTGCCGATGGCGTCCAGCAATCTGCGGTGACCCGGTTCCGCCGAGGCGTGCGCGGCGAGGGTATGGTCGAGGCTGCCGGGCCGGCGCACTTCGAGCGCCGCCGCAGCCGCACCTGAAACGTAACCGTCAAGCAAGACAGGGCAATTCTTGTAGCGCGCCGACAGGACCGCCCCCGCCATCGCCGCCAGTTCGCGCCCACCAACGCGTCTGAGGATATCGATGGCATCACGTGCCGCGTCGCGGTGGTGTTGGGCCGCTTCCCCGACGACCTTGGCCTTCAGCGATAGCGCGTCGCCCGTGACCCCGGTGCCGGGGCCGGTCCAGTCCTCGGCCGTGCCGCCGAACAGGGCATGGCTGACGGCAGCGGCGGCGGTGGTGTTGGCGATCCCCATTTCGCCGATCGCCAAAAGATCGCAGTCCGGATCGACAGCGTTCCAGCCCACGTTGAACGCAGCCATGAAAGCGGGTTCGTCCATGGCGGGGCCCTGGGTGAAGTCGGCGGTCGGCATGTCGAGGTCGAGCGGATGGATATTGAACGCCGCGCCTGCGACCTTGCTCAGTTGATTGACCGCGGCACCGCCTGCTTCGAAGTTCGCGACCATCTGCGCCGTGACTTCCGTCGGATAGGCGGAAATACCGCGCGCGGCAACGCCGTGATTCCCGGCAAAGACGACGACATGCGGGTTGCCGACCGACGGCGGATGCCGGCCCTGCCAGGCAGAGAGCCATGCCGAGATCTCTTCCAGCCGACCGAGCGCGCCCGGCGGTTTTGTAAGTGTCGCTTCGCGCGCGTTGGCGGCGCTGCGGGCGTCCACGGACGGGCCGGGCTGGGCGTCGAGCAGCCTTCGGATATCATCCATGCTTTCGGGTGCGGCGTTCATGGTCGGGGACTATAAAGTGCGCCCGGTGGGCTCCGAAAGCTTAATTCGGTGACACGTTAAGCGGGGCGGGATAGAAACTCGGGTATGGGAGTGACCACGGAAAATTTCAGCCTCGTCCGCGATCTCAGGGTCGCGGTGTTGTTCCTGACCCGGGTGCCCGTTGGGCGAATCGCCGGTTTGGAAGCAGGCTCGCTTGCGGCGGCGGCTTGGGCATTCCCCCTCGCCGGTTTGATCGTCGGCGGAATCTCGGGGGGCGTTCTGTATACCGTCGCCGGGACCGAGATATCGCCCCTCGGCTGCGCATTGGTTGCACTCGTGGTGCAGGCCGTGGTGACGGGGGCGCTCCATGAAGACGGCCTTGCCGATGTCGCGGATGGATTTGGGGCGCATGACCGCGCGCGCGCCCTTGAGATCATGCGGGATTCGCGGATCGGCGCCTATGGGGTTCTCGCCCTGATATTCTCGGTCGGGCTCCGTGCGGTGATAATTTCAGGCATTCCCGGTCCCGGTTTCGCATTGGCGGCGATGCTGGCGGCGGCGATGTTCTCGAGAGGGGGGCTGCCCCTCGTCATGCATTTCATGGCGCCGGCACGGATGGACGGTCTTTCGCAGAGCGCCGGGCAGCCGGATTTCAAACGGGCTGCGACAGCGCTCGCCATCGGGCTCGCCGGCCTCTTTACTTTGCTGCCGCTATCCGTAGCCTTTTCGGCCATCGTGATCGCTGCGGGACTGGGTGGCGCAGTGCTCTGGTGGGCGCACAGCAGGCTTGGCGGTCAGACCGGTGACGTTCTGGGCGCCGTGCAGCAGATGATGGAATTGGCGGTCTACGTAGCCGCCGCAGCGGGGAGTTCGGTATTTTATGCATGACGGTACGACAAGATGGTGGCTGGTCCGGCATGCGCCGGTCGTGGGGGTGCAGGGAAAGATTTACGGCGCCGAAGATGTCGAGTGCGATTTGTCGGACCTTCAATCCTTCCAGAATCTGGCCAAGCGTCTGCCGGGTGGCGTGCCCTGGTACACATCGCATCTCAGCCGGGCCAAGCTGACCGCGCAGTCGATCCGCAACGCAGGGCTGGAAACGGACGATCCGACGATCGACGAACGCTTCGCCGAGCAGAGCTTCGGCGACTGGCAGGGTTCAAGCTGGGACGAGATGCGCGCGGCGGACCCGAAAACCTATGACGCGTTCTGGGCCGACCCGACCCGCAACCGTACCCCCAACGGTGAGAGTTTCGCCGACCAGATCGCCAGGGTTGGTGCGGCCATCGACGAATATACGGAAAAGCACGCAGGCTCGGATATCGTCTGCGTCTCCCATGGGGGCACGGTCAGGGCCGCGATATCGCATGCGTTGGGCCTCGACCCGGCGGCGGGGATGGCGATCACCGTACACACGCTGTCCGTCAGCGTGATCGAGCACGTGCCGGACGGCCTTTTGCGGGGCAAAGGCGGGGCGTGGCGGATCGTCCACGTCAACCGTCCGGCGCGCGAGGATCACTGACGTGGCGGGGCTGCCGCCTGTAACGTTGGTTCTGGGGGGCGCACGCTCGGGCAAGAGCCGCTATGCGGAGGATCTTGTCGAAGCCGAGGGCGGCGGCATCTATATCGCCACTGCCGAAGCCTGGGACAGCGAAATGACGGTGCGAATCGAAACACACCGCCAGCGGCGCGGCGACAAATGGCAGACCATCGAGGCACCGACCGATCTGGTCGGCGCGTTGACCTCCAGGAACTGCCGCGGCAAGGCGGTCTTGGTCGATTGCCTGACGCTCTGGGTCACCAACCTGATGATGGCGGAACGCGACATTGAGCGCGAGGTGTCGATGCTGACGGCCGCATTGCCAAGCCTTGACGCGCGCGTCGTGTTCGTGTCCAACGAGGTCGGTCTCGGGATTGTGCCGGAGAACGCAATGGCGCGACAATTCCGCGATCATGCAGGCAATACCCACCAGCGGATTGCGAAGATTGCCGACCGGGTGGTGTTCGTTGCCGCCGGATTGCCGATGACAATGAAGGACGTAACGACATGAAGATTCCCGCGACCGTGATCACCGGATTTCTGGGCGCCGGCAAGACGACGCTGATCCGGCATATCCTGTCGAATGCGAACGGCAAGCGGATCGCCCTGATCATCAACGAGTTCGGCGACATCGGTGTCGATCGTGAAGTGATCAACGGCTGCGGCTTCGAAGGCTGCGCCGAAGACGACGTGATGGAACTCGCCAACGGCTGCATCTGCTGCACCGTGGCCGACGATTTCCTGCCGACCATGGAAAAGCTGCTGAGCCGCGAAACGCCGCCCGATCACATCGTCATCGAAACGTCGGGGCTGGCTTTGCCGAAACCGCTGGTAAAGGCTTTTAACTGGCCGGAAGTCCGCTCGCGGGTCACCGTGGACGGCGTCGTCGCCGTTGTCGATGCGCCCGCCGTTCGTGACGGCCGTTTCGCGGACGACCCGGATAAGGTTCAGGCGGCGCGCGAAGCCGACGACAATCTCGATCATCATTCGCCGCTGGAGGAAGTGTTCGAGGATCAACTCCTCTGCGCCGATCTCGTGCTGCTGAATAAATCCGATCTGATGACGAACGACGACAAATCCGTCGTGCGTGGTGTGCTCGATAAGGAAATCCGCCCCGGCGTGAAGGTCGTCGAGACGGTGAAGGGGAATATCGATCTCGGCGTGTTGCTGGCGATGTCGGCGGCGGTCGAGGACGATCTCGATCAGCGCCCGTCGCATCATGATGAAGACGACGATCACGATCATGACGATTTCGAGAGCTTCCAGGTGCCGCTCGGCGACATCGACGATCCGGGCGCGCTCGAAGCCCGCATCAAGGCGGCGACGACCGCACACGACATTCTTCGCATCAAGGGCTTCGTCAACGTGCCGGGCAAGCCGATGCGTCACGTCATCCAAGCGGTCGGCCCCAGGGTCGAACGGTACTTCGACCGCCCCTGGCAGGACGGCGAGACACGCCGAAGCGAACTCGTCGTGATCGGACTGACGGGATTGAATAGAGAGGCGATCGCTTCCGAACTCAAGGGAGCGGCCTGATCGATAGTTACCCGCGGCCGGACCCCCGGCGCGGGCCACGGACGGAACGCGAATGCATCTTCTAGCCGCACAACCGGGTGCCATCACCGACGGCGAAGAAGCCGTCGACCTCGGGCAGACACCGGGTGAGGTGGTGTATCTCTCCGCCGCCGATACCGAACTGGCCCTGCTTGCCGATGCCCGGCGCGATCTCATCGACGCAGGTTATGAGGTGCCGACGCTTCGTCTCGCGAATCTGATGCAACTCGGCCATAACATGTCGGTCGATCTCTACGTCGACGAGATCGTGCGCCATGCGAAACTGGTAGTGATCCGTATCTTGGGCGGCTACGGCTACTGGTCCTACGGGATCGAACAGATCGCCGAGACATGCCGGTCGTCTGGGATCGCTCTTGCCGTTTTGCCGGGCGACGATCAGCCGGATCCGGAACTCGCCGGGTTCTCGACTTTGGATGCGGAGGCGCAGCACCGACTCTGGCAATACGGCGTACATGGCGGGCCGGCCAACAGCCGCAATCTTCTGTTATATGCGGCGGCGCTGACGGGCAGGGACGTGGACTGGCGCGAGCCTGCGACGTTGCTGCGTGCCGGGATTTACTGGCCCGGGATCGAGGCGCCGTCGATGAATGACGTGCGGCGGCAATGGGAACAGGGCCGCCCGGTGGCCTCGCTGGTATTTTATCGTGCCCTGGTGCAGGCCGGGAACCTCGCCGCCGTCGACCGGATGATCGCGGCGCTCGACGCCGCGGGGCTCAATCCGCTGCCGGTCTTCGCCCAAAGCCTCAAGGATCCGGTGTCCGCCGACACCATCACCGCGCTCTATGAAGATGCTGCTCCGGACGTTGTGTTGAACGCGACCGGGTTCGCGGTGTCCGCGCCGGGCAAGGATTTTACGTCCGGGCCGCTCGATAAAAGCGGCTGTCCGGTGTTGCAGGTCGTCTTCTCGGGCGGCAATCGCGAGGGCTGGGAAAGCGGTACGCGTGGCCTTTCCGCCCGCGACATCGCCATGAACGTGGCGCTCCCAGAAGTCGACGGCCGCATCTTTACCCGCGCCGTGTCGTTCAAGGGAAGGGCGCGGCGCGACGAGGCGACGGAAAGCGATATCGTCACCTACGAGCCGGTGCCGGACCGGCTCGACTTCGTTGCGCGGTTAGCGGCCAACTGGGCGAAGCTGCGGAATACCCCGGCGAACGAGCGCCGCGTCGCCCTCGTGCTCGCCAACTATCCGAACAAGGACGCCCGGCTCGGGAACGGCGTCGGCCTCGACACGCCGGCGGGGACTGTTCGTGTGTTGAAGGCGCTTGAGGGTGCGGGCTACAGGGTCACGGACGCGCCCGCCGACGGCGCGGCGTTGATCGACCGCCTTAAAAAAGGCCCGACCAATGACTTCAAGAATCTCGCGAACCGAACGGTGACGGAGTCGCTCTCGCTTGCCGACTACCAGATCTGGTTCGGTGCGCTGCCCGCGAACGTCCGCGAACAGGTGCTGGAACGCTGGGGCGCACCGGAGACGGATCCTTTCTATAGAGAAGGCGATGTGGATTGCGGCACCTTTGCGATCTCGGCTTATCGATGCGGCAATGTGGTGATCGGCCTTCAACCGGCGCGCGGCTACAACATCGACCCGGTTCAGAGCTACCACGACCCGGCGCTGATACCGCCACACGGTTATCTTGCGTTCTATGCGTGGTTGGAACGCGGCTTTCGCGCCGACGCCGTCTGTCATATGGGCAAGCACGGCAACCTGGAATGGCTGCCGGGCAAGGCCTTGGCCCTTTCCGAAGACTGCTTTCCGGAAGCGGCGTTGGGGCCGATGCCGCATATCTATCCGTTCATCGTCAATGACCCGGGCGAGGGCACGCAGGCCAAGCGCCGCACGAGCGCGGTCATCATCGATCATCTGACGCCACCGCTGACACGCGCGGAAAGCTATGGCCCCCTGAAGGACCTGGAACAACTCGTCGATGAATATTACGAGGCCGCCGGTGTCGATCCGAGGCGTATCCGGGTTTTGACGGAAGAGATCCTGACCCTCTGCCGCGCGACCGGACTGGACGAGGATATCGGCATCGCCGTCGATGAATCCGAAGACGACGCGCTCGCCAAGCTCGACGGTTATTTGTGCGAATTGAAAGAACTGCAGATCAGGGACGGCCTTCACGTGTTCGGTGAAAGCCCGCGCGGGCGCTTGCTCACCGATCTGCTGGTGGCGTTGGTACGTGTGCCGCGCGGTGCGGGCGAGGGTGCGGACGCATCCCTCCACCGGGCTATCGCGGAAGACTTCGGATTGGATTTCGATCCCCTCGACTGCGACATGGCGGCGGAGTGGACCGGCAAGCGGCCACCGGTGCTTGCCGCGATCAGCGACGACCCGTGGCGGACAGCGGGCGATACGGTCGAGCGTGTGGAATTGCTTGCCCACGCGCACGTGAGCTGGGACCTCGCCGTCAACCAGAAGCGGACGCGGACGGCGGCGGTGATGAAGTGGCTCGAAGAAGACTTGCGTCCCCGCGTGGCGGCATCGGGCGATGCTGAAATCAACGGCATGCTCACCGCGCTCGACGGCAGGTTCGTGGATCCCGGGCCTTCCGGCGCGCCGACGCGGGGGCGACCCGATGTCTTGCCGACCGGCCGTAATTTCTATTCCGTCGACACCCGCACCGTGCCGACACCGGCGGCGTGGACGCTGGGGTGGCGTTCGGCATCCCTGTTGATCGAACGCTATATGCAGGATCATGGCGAATGGCCGACGGTGATGGCGTTGTCGGCCTGGGGCACGTCGAACATGCGTACGGGCGGCGACGATATCGCACAGGCATTGGCGTTGATGGGCGTGCGCCCGACATGGGACGGCGCATCGAGACGCGTCGTCGGGTTCGAAGTGTTGCCGCTTGATATTCTCGACCGGCCGCGCGTCGATGTAACGCTCAGGATTTCCGGGTTCTTCAGGGACGCGTTCCCGGCGCTGATCGACCTGTTCGACAGCGCGGTGCGTGCCGTCGCCGATCTCGACGAACCGGATGATATGAATCCGATTGCGTCGCGTGTCCGGGCTGAAACAGAACGCTTGGTAAATAAAGGGGTCGATCAAAAAGACGCTCAGCGGCGTGCCGGTTACCGCGTCTTCGGCTCGAAGCCCGGCGCTTACGGCGCGGGCCTGCAGGCGCTGATCGACGAGAAAGGCTGGCAGACGGAATCGGACCTGGCCAATGCCTACGTCGCATGGGGCGGGTACGCGTACGGCGGCGGCTCGGAAGGGGCGGCGGAGCACAATCTTTTTGTCGACAGGCTCAAGCGCGTGCAGGCGGTCGTTCATAACCAGGACAACCGCGAACACGACCTGCTGGATTCGGATGACTATTATCAATTCGAAGGCGGCATGATGGCGGCCGTCAACGAATACCGGGGTGAACGCCCGGCGGTTTATCACAACGATCATTCAAGACCTGAGCGCCCCGTCGTCCGGCCGCTGGAAGACGAGATCGCGCGCGTGGTGCGCGCCCGGGTTGTCAATCCGAAGTGGATTGAGGGCGTCAAACGCCACGGCTACAAGGGCGCGTTCGAGATGGCGGCGACGGTCGATTACATGTTCGCGTTCGCTGCGACGACGGGGGCGGTGAAGGATCATCACTTCGATCTCGTGTTCCAGGCGTATCTGGACGACGACGATGTGCGGGGCTTTCTGGAAGACGCCAATCCGGATGCGCTACGCGATATTGCCCAGCGCCTGATCGAGGCGCAGGATCGCGGTCTCTGGACACCGCGCCTGAATTCGACGCGCGATGTCTTGCAGCGTCTGGGCCGGGCGGAAGCAGTTTAGTATGATAGCGTGCCGGGGAGGGGCGGAACGATGACGGAAAAAGACAATATGACCGAAGAAGAACTGAACGCGCGCCACGCCGAAAAGATGGCCAAGAAAAAAGCCGCGCGCGACAAGATTCTCGCCACCAAGACGATCGAGAAGGGCCTGATCATCGTCCACACCGGCAAGGGCAAGGGCAAGTCGACGGCAGCGATGGGCCTTGCTGTTCGCGCCATCGGCAACGGCATGAAGGTCGGTCTCGTTCAGTTCGTGAAGGGCAAATGGGAAACCGGTGAGCGCAAGGTGCTCGAACACTTCCCCGATCTCTGCGTGATGAAGGCGATGGGTGAAGGGTTTTCATGGGAAACCCAGGACCGCGAGCGCGATATCGCCGCCGCCAGACAGGCGTGGGAGGCGGCGAAAGAAATGATTAACGATCCATCGTACAAGATGGTCATCCTGGATGAACTGAATATCGTGCTGCGCTATGAAAATCTGCCGCTCGATGAAGTGATCGAAACGCTGCAGAACAAGCCCGAAATGCTGCATGTCGCGGTGACGGGCCGGAACGCCAAGGATGAACTGATCGAGATCGCCGATCTGGTCACGGAAATGACGCAGGTCAAACACCCGTTCCGTTCCGGCGTCAAAGCGCAGGTCGGTATCGAATTTTGAGGAGAATGCGCATGCTTGCCCGACTTTCGCGCCGCCGTTTCCTGTCCACCGCCGCCGCCATGGTGGCGCTCGGCAGCGTCGCCGGATGCACCGAGTACGAAGAGTCGCCCGTTCTCAAGGCCGAACACATGGTCGACAGTGCGGTCGCCACGGTCGAGCGTTTCCAGACTTTGAAGGGCCTGCAGCGGTTTTCCAAGTATCTGCCGGATTCAGTCGCCATCGCGATCTTCCCGAGCATCCTCAAGGCGGGGTTCTTCGTCGGTGGCGAGGGGGGCAACGGTCTATTGATGGCGCGCACGCCCGATGGTGGATGGAGCGCACCTGCTTTCTACACGCTGGGTGCCGGCAGCTTCGGCATTCAGTTCGGCGCGCAGAGCACGGAAGTGATCCTCGTGATCCGCAATAAGGGCGCGCTCGAAGCGATTCTCAAGGACCAGGCCAAGATCGGCGCGGACGCCGGCGTGACAGCTGGGTTCTACGGCCTCGGTGCCGAAGCGTCGACGACCACCAATCTCGGCGCCGATGTGCTGGCGTTCGCCAACTCCAAGGTCGGGGCGTTCGCGGGCGCGAGTGTCGAGGGTGCGGTGATGGCGCGGCGTCAGGACATCAACGAAGCGGTCTATGGTCAGGGTAAGACGCCCCGCGAGATCGTGACCGATCCCGCCAACCGGATGGCCCGCGCCGACAGGCTGGCCGCCGTCCTCGCCAAGTATTGAGTAAGGCAACGGATGTCCGCACGCCGGCCCTGATGTTTCAGGGCACCGGCTCCGACGTCGGCAAGTCCTTGCTGGTTGCGGGCCTTTGCCGCGCATATGCGAACCGGGGCATGGCGGTTCGGCCCTTCAAGCCTCAGAACATGTCGAACAACGCCGCCGTCACGTCGGACGGGGGCGAGATCGGCCGGGCTCAGGCGCTGCAGGCGCTGGCGGCGCGCCAGCCTTTGACCGTGCATATGAATCCGGTGCTGCTGAAGCCGCAGTCCGATATCGGTGCGCAGGTGGTGGTGCAGGGCCGGGTCGCGGGGAATGCCAAGGCGCGCGACTATTATCAGATGAAGCCGAAGCTGCTGAAGAGCGTGTTGGAAAGCTTCGATATCAACGGCGACGGTGCCGACCTTGTCTTGGTCGAGGGCGCGGGCAGCCCGGCGGAAGTGAACCTGCGCGACGCCGACATCGCCAACATGGGATTTGCGGATGCGGCGAATGTCCCTGTGATCCTCGTTGGTGACATTGACCGGGGTGGGGTCATCGCGCAGATCGTCGGCACGCACACCGTGATTTCGGACGCTGATAGAAAGCACCTGGCCGGTTTCGTTATCAACAAGTTCCGGGGCGATGCGTCGCTGTTCGACGACGGCATGAAGATCATCACCGAAAAGACAGGGCTTAAGTCATTCGGTCTCGTCCCCTATTTTGCCGACGCCCGCGCTTTGCCGAAGGAAGACGCGATGGCGTTGGACAACCGGGAGATCGATGGGGATAAGAAAGACATCGTCATCGCCGTGCCGCGTCTGCCCCGGATTTCCAACTTCGACGACTTGGACCCGCTCGCTGCCGAACCCGATGTCCGTGTCGACATCATCGAGATGGGGGATGCCCTGCCGGGTGACGCGGACGTGGTCCTGCTGGCCGGCTCCAAGGCGACGCTCGCCGATCTGAAGGCGCTCAGGGACGCGGGCTGGGATATCGACATCGCGGCGCATCACCGGCGCGGCGGGCTCGTCGTCGGGCTGTGCGGCGGCTATCAGATTCTGGGTCGTACGCTCGCCGATCCGGACGGGATCGAGGGGGCGCCGGAAACGCTTGAAGGCCTGGGTCTGCTCGATGTCGAAACCGTCATCGGCGGCGACAAGTCGCTGGTCGAGGTGACGGGGAAAGAAACGCTGACGGATGCGGATGTGCGGGGTTACGAAATGCACATGGGCCGCACCACCGGACCCGACACGACGCGCCCCTGGCTGACGCTTGAGGGCGGGCGCACCGACGGCGCCGTTTCCAAGGACGGCCGGGTGATGGCGGGCTACCTGCACGGCATTTTCGCCGCCGACGGTTTCCGTCATGCGTTCCTGAACAGGTTGCGCGACGGGCGTGCGTCCGAGATCGATTACGCGGGGCGGGTGGATGCGGCGCTCAACGGTCTTGCGGCGCATCTGGAACAATACATGGATCTGGACGGGCTGCTAGAGTTGGCCAAGTAATACCAGCGTAAACGCCGCCAGATTTTGGGGGTGCGGGAAACAATCAACCCTGTATCTAGGGTCTTTGCCCCATTTATTTTCGGGTTTTCCACGTTATCCACAGTTATCCACATAAGCAATTTCGCCCGTCACAGGTATATAGGATTCGTAACGCACCTGAACGGGCGTAGCTCAACTGGATAGAGCGCCTCGGTTTTCTAAGTGAGCAATCTTGTGCCAGCAAGGGAGCCCACCGAGGTAGATGAGGGTTCGAGCCCCTCCGTCCGTCCCATCTTGCACCAGGTCACCCATTTCTCAAATGTGGAAATCTTGATGCGTCCTTCGAGACGGCCCCGGAAAGTTCTCCGGGGCCTCCTCAGGACGAGGAAAACTTTCCACCTCATCCTGAGGAGCGAGCATCGCGAGCGTCTCGAAGGATGGGCTTTGTTTCAGAGTTACAAACGCGCCGCCGCAATCGCGCCGACAATGCCCCCCGTGATCAGGCAGGCGACCCCGTACAGATATAGCGCGCGCTGGATGTCCTTGTGACTGAGCCGCGCGCGGCCATCGCCCATCCAGTGGTCGTCGACCCGCTCACCCCCATAGGTGCGCGGTCCCGCCAGTGCGATGCCGAGCGCCCCCGCCATCGCCGCTTCCGGCCAGCCGGCGTTGAAGGAGCGATGTTTTTTCGCGTCGCGCATCGCCGTCTTGATGGCGGCGGATGGGTTCGCCGTGGGCACGAACAATGCGGCGGCGGCAAAGATCAACGCCGACAGTCTTGCCGGGATCGCGTTCAAGGCGTCGTCCAGCCTGGCGGCGGTGAAGCCGAACGCCTGATGCAGGGGCGTTTTGTGGCCGATCATGCTGTCCATGGTGTTGACGGTTTTATAAACGAGGATCCCCGGGAACCCGAGCAGCACGTACCAGAAGACGGGCGCCGCGACCGCGTCGGAGAAGTTCTCCGCCAGGCTCTCGACGGCGGCGCGCGCAATGCCGGGGGCATCGAGGCTCTTCGGGTCGCGGCCGACGATGTGCCTGACTGCTTCGCGCCCACCCTCCAGGCCGCCGATTTCCAGACCCTTGGCGACACGCGCAACGGCATCGTAGAGGCCGCGGCCCGCGAGAAGGGTCACCAGCAACGCGCATTCCAGCACCCAGCCCCACGTGAAGTGAAGCGTCAGCCACATCACACCGATCCCGACGGCGACGGCGAACGACACCATGAAGATGACGACGAACGTCCCTCTGACGGCGCGGTCGACCTGCGAGCGTTTGGGCCGGTTCAGCTTGTCGTCGAAGAAACCGATCATCGTGCCGAGGATCGCCACCGGGTGCTTGACGCGGCTGAAGATGAACCGGGCTTCGCCGATATAGGCCTCTATGCCCATCGCGATGATGAGCAGTATCAGCGGATCGAAGGGTGCAGCGGCACCGGCGAAACCTAACGTGACCATGGCGGAAGTTGACGACACCCGCATCCGAACGTCAACGGAACCAGTGCCGGATATTGGGATATGGTTGATAATGAAGCGTTTTTAGCCGATTCTTTGCATCCAGAGCCGGAACGGCCCGAAGGAAGCAAGCGTGGAACTGTCATTCGCCGAATTGCCGCAGTGGGCGGGCATCGCCCTTGCCGCCGGAATCGCCGCCGTCGTCGGCGCGTTTGTCGGCATGTGGGTGGCGCGTGGCCGTGGCGATGGCGAGCCACGCCATGAACCGGGCCTGGAAGACCGCATCGACACCCCGATCGGCCGCGAAAACCCGGCCTTCAAGGCCTTGCAGGAAATGCTGCGGGCCAAGGGCGTCGGCGCCAAGGAGCAGGATACCAGGCTCCGTGAGTTCGCGAGCGAATACAACGTCATTCACAGAAAACTCCGCGATTTGCTACCGGTCGGCGAAGGGCTGACCGATTCGCAGCGTCAGGCACTGGCCGCTTTGGAAGCGGGCGAATTCGACAAGGCCATCACGCTGACCGAAAAACTGGGCGTTCGCGAGGGCGAGGAAGGCCGGCGTCTCAAGGACCGTGCCGCAAAGATGCTGCAGGCTGGGGCGACCGCCAAGATCATCGCTGCCGATCTTTATATGGTGCTGATCGCACCCGAAAATGCGCGCGAGTTGTATGAGCAAGCCGTGGACGAACTGCCGCCCACCGCCGACGAACGCCGCGCCGAGGTGCTCAATAAACTGGGTACCGCGTGCTACCAGAGCGGCGATCACGACAATGCCGTGAAGGCGTTTACGCGCGGGCTCCGATTGCTGGAAAAGACGCTCGGCAACGACCATCCGGATGTCGCGACGTCGCTCAACAATCTGGCACTCATCCACTATGCGAAAGCGCGTTACGAACAGGCGGAGCCCCTTTACCGGCGCGCCTTGATGATCGACGAACGCGTCCTCGGTTACGATCACCCGAGCGTCGCCACCGACCTCAACAACCTGGCGCTTCTGTACAAGAAACAGGGCAACCTGCAGGCGGCGGAACCGTTGTTGAAGCGCGCACTTTCGATCAAGGAACGGACATTCGATCCCGGTCATCCGTCTTTGGTGACGGGCCTCAAGAACTATGCGTCCGTCTTGCGTTCGCTGGGGCGGGGCGAGGAGGCCAAGGAATACGAGGAGCGCGCCGCCTCATTGCCGCCCAGCCGGACCGAAAGCGCGGCCTGATCCGATTCCGTTATCCCGGGCCAGTTTTTGTCGCTCCGTGACTTTCAGGGGGCGGTCAATTCTGTCATAGTCCTTGCTCGATCGGGGCCGGAGGCAATGACCAGCCCTTAAACGCACGAAGGCAAGGACCAGGCAATGACAGATCAAGCTGCCGTCATGATTTGCGGCCACGGCAGCCGCGACAAAGCCGCCGTCGACGAGTTCAATCAACTCTCCGTCAGGCTCAAGCAAAAACTCCCCGGACACGACATCGAAAGTGGATTCCTCGAATTCGCCGAACCGGTCATCCGTACGGGACTCGAAAAGTTGAAAGCACGCGGCGCCAAGAAGATTATTTGCCTGCCGGGCATGCTGTTCGCCGCGGGCCACGTGAAGAACGACCTTCCCTCCGAGATCAACACGTTCGCCGCCGAAAATCCCGGCATCGAAGTGATCTTCGGCCGTGACCTCGCCATCGATCCAAAGATGCTGAAGGCCGCAGAGGCGCGGGTGCGCGAAGCGATCGATACGGCATCGGGCGATGTCGATGTCAGCGATACGCTTTTGATGGTGGTCGGGCGCGGTACCAACGACCCGGATGCGAACTCCAATATATCCAAGGTCGCGCGCATGCTGTGGGAAGGCATCGGCGTCGGCTGGGCTGAGGTCAGTTTTTCCGGCGTGGCGTTTCCGCTGGTCGATGCGGGCCTCGATCGTGCGGTGAAGCTCGGCTACAAACGGATCGTGGTGTTTCCGTACTTCCTGTTCACCGGGATTCTGGTGCGTCGCATCTTCAAATGGGTCGACGAGGCTGCCGAAAAGTATCCGGATGTGGAATTCGTCAAGGCGGGTTATCTCAACGACCAGGACCATGTCATCAACACGTTTGTGGAACGGTTCCACCAGGCCCTCGACGGCGGCGAGTCGAACGCCATGAACTGTCAGCTCTGCAAGTACCGCGAACAGGTCCTGGGGTTCGAGGACGAGCAGGGCATGGCCCAGGTCGGTCACCACCATCACGTGGTCGGGGCGGGCGTCGAGGAAAACGCCGAAGACCGGGGCGTCTTTTTGGGGCGCGGTCACGGTCATAAGCACGACCACCATCATCATGACCACGATCACGGCCATCACCACGGTCACCATCACCACCATGATCATGCCCACGATCATGGTCACGCGCATTCGCACGATCATGAGCACGCGCATACGCACGATGATGGTCACGCGCATACGCACGATCATGGCGACGGTTCCGACGCCAAGTCCTGAAACCGCGGGCCGAGATCATGGTCGAATACCTCAAAGATCCCGCAGCGATCTACGCGAAATCCTTCGCGACGGTGCGCGCCGAAGCGGCGCTCGACCGGTTCCCGGAAGACGTGGCCGAGGTCGTTGTTCGCCTGATCCATGCCTGTGGCATCCCCCGGATCGCGGACGACATCGCCTACACGGCCGGCGCGGTGTCGGCAGGGCGAGGCGCGTTGAAAAGCGGTGCCCCGATCTTCGTCGATGCGAACATGGTCGCGGCGGGGATCATCCGCCGGCACCTTTCGAATAACGAGATTATCTGCACCCTCGACGATGAGGGCGTCGCGGACGATGCGCAACATGACCGGACGACCCGCTCGGCCGCTGCCGTCGCGCGTTGGCTGCCTCGTCTGGACGGTGCCGTGGTCGTCATCGGGAATGCGCCGACGGCATTGTTCAGGTTGCTGGAGATGATCGAGGACGGTGCGCCGAAACCGGCCGTGGTGCTGGGTTTCCCGGTCGGTTTCGTGGGCGCGGCGGAGTCCAAGGACGCGCTGGCGGCAAATGCGCTGGGGATTGAGTTCATTACTCTCAAAGGCCGCGTCGGCGGCAGCGCCATCGCGTCGGCTGCCGTTAACGCGCTCGCTGGGGGGCTGTCATGAGCGGCGTCGTCACGGTCATCGGAATCGGTGAGGACGGGCTTGCCGGGTTGTCGCAGGCCGCGCGCGACATACTGGACAGCGCGACGGTGATCGCCGGCGCCAAGCGCCACCTGGCAATGCTGCCGGAAGACGACACCCGCGAGCGACGCCCCTGGAGCAAGGATCTCGTCGGCGATATCTCGAAGCTCGGCGCTGCGGCGACGTCGGAGACCGTTTGCGTGCTGGCGAGCGGCGAGCCGTTATGCCACGGGATCGCCATCCGCATGATCGATGTGCTGGGTGCCGATGCCGTCCGCGTCATGCCGCACCCGGGCGCGTTTTCTTTGGCGGCGGCGCGCATGGGTTGGGCACTGTCTGACCCGCTGCTGCGCACCGTCAGTGTACATGCGCTGCCCTTCGCGGCGCTCCGGCGCTCGATCCAGCCGGGGATAAAATTAATGATCCTGAGCCGCAACGGGTCGTCGCCCGCCGGCATCGCCGAGGCGCTTAAAGACATGGGTTACGGGCAGAGCCCGATGACCGTGTTGGAACGGATCGGCGGGGACAAGGAAACGCGAACCGACAGTATTGCAAATGATGGCTTTGAACGGGACTTCGACAATCTGAATACCGTTGCGGTCACCTGTGTCGCGGACGACGGGGTCGTGGCGCTGTCCCGCGCACCGGGTCTGCCTGACGACGCCTTCGATCATGACGGCACCATCACAAAAAGGGACGTTCGCGCGGTGACGCTGGCGGCGTTGGCGCCGAAACCGGGCGAGGTGTTATGGGATGTAGGGGCCGGCAACGGTACCATCGCCATTGAATGGCTGCGCGCCGAACCTGCGGCACGCGCGGTCGCGATCGAACGTGATCCGGAACGCCTCAAGCGCATTCGAATCAACGCCGAAAATCTCGGCGTGCCGGAACTGGAGATCGTCGAGGGCGTGTTCCCGGACGCGCCGTCTGAAATCACCAACGCCCCGGATGCGATTTTCATCGGCGGGGGGATCTCGGAAGACACGGATGTGATTACCACCGCTTTCGATGCGCTGAAGCCGGGCGGCCGGCTGGTCGCCAATGCGGTGTCGATCGAAGCACAGGGGCATCTGATGACGGCAGTGCGCGTACTGGGCGGGGAATTGGTGCGGATCGGGATTGCCCAGGCCGCGCCCGTGGGTCGTCTGACGGCGATGAAGCCTGCGATCGATGTTCTGCAGTGGCGGGTAACGAAATCATGAGCGGGCGGCTTTACGGAATTGGGGTCGGTCCTGGCGATCCGGAACTGCTTACATTGAAAGCCGTGCGCCTGATCGCCGAAGCCGACGTGATCGCCTATCCGGCGCCCGCCGACGGCACCGAAAGCATGGCGCGCATGATCGCCGGTCCGCACATTCCGGGCGGCAAGACCGAGATCGTCATCGAAACGCCGATGATCCCGGGTCAGTTTCCGGCCAACGACGTTTACGACCGCTATGCCGTCGAGATCGCGGATCATCTGAACGCCGGGCGCAGCGTCGCAGTTTTGTGCGAGGGCGATCCATTCCTCTATGGCTCGTTCATGTATCTGTTCGGCAGGCTGGCGGCGGATTTCGAAAGCGAGGTCGTGCCGGGGGTGTCGTCGTTGGGCGCGTGTGCGGCGCGTGCCGGCCAGCCATTGGTCTCCAGAAACCAGGTGCTGACCATCGTCCCCGCGCCGCTCGATGAGGCCGAACTGGAAGCCCGTATCGCCATCGCCGATGCGGTCGCGATCATGAAGGTCGGCCGGCATCTGGACAAGGTGCGCGCGGTGCTCAGGAAACTGGGCCGGCTCGAGACGGCGGTCTATGTCGAGCGCGCGACGCTCACCGGTGAACGGGTGTTGCCGCTGACGGAACTTGAAACCGAACGCGCCCCTTATTTCTCAATGATACTGGCGCGCCGCGCCGAAGCGGTGGATGCATGAGTACAAAACACCCCGTCTATGTCGTTCTTAACCGGAACGGCGAAGCCCTGGCGCGCAGACTGGCGGCCGCGACCGGTGGGGACGTTCACGGCCTCCAAGGGCGAACGAACGCGCCTGACGTGTCTTTTACCGACACGCTTCAGCACATCGCGGCCCTGTTCGGAGACGGTATGCCGGTGATCGGGATTTGTGCCGCAGGCATTCTGGTGCGTGCCGTTTCGCCGCTGCTGGCCGACAAGAACGACGAGCCGCCGGTGATCGCGGTTGCCGAAGACGGATCCGCGGTGGTCCCCGTGTTGGGGGGGCACAAGGGCGCGAACGGGATCGCGCGCGTCCTCGCAGCCGTGCTCGGGATCGACGCGGCGGTGACGACGGCGGGTGACGTTTCGCTCGGTTTCGCGCTCGACGATCCGCCGGCCGGCTGGCGCATCAAGGATGCGTCGGCGGCGAAACCTCTTATGGCTGCGATGCTGAACGGCGATCCGGTGCGCATTGACTGCGATGCGCATATGCCTGCGCCCGAATGGTTGAACGCGCCGAACGTGTCGGCCGCTGCGGACAGAGTGATCCGGGTCACCGACGGGGTGTCCGATGACGGGGCGTTCGTGATCCATCCGCAGATTCTGTGCGTCGGTGTCGGTTGCGAACGGGATTGCGATCCTTCCGAGGTAGCTGAACTGGTGCGCGAAACGCTCGATAACGCCGGTCTGGCAGCGGAAGCCGTTGCCTGTGTCGTTTCCATCGATCTCAAATCCGACGAACCGGCCGTGCTGTCGTTGGCTGAATATCTGGACGTGCCGGTACGGTTCTTCGATGCGGCCCGGTTAGAGCAGGAAACGCCGCGTCTCAAGAATCCGTCCGACATCGTCTTCGCCGAAGTCGGGTGTCATGGTGTTGCGGAAGGGGCCGCGTTTACCGCCGTCGGTGCTGACGGTGAACTGATCGTCCCGAAAAGAAAATCGGCACGCGCGACCTGCGCCATTGCCCGCGCCGCCCGGCCGGTGGATCCGGAACGCCTTGGACGGGCGCGGGGACGTCTTTCCATCGTCGGCATCGGGCCCGGCCAGGCGTCGTGGCGCACACCCGAAGTCAGCATGTGGCTGACAGAGGCCACCGATGTCGTCGGTTACGGTCTTTATCTCGATCTTCTTGGCGATGCGATATCGGGCAAACAACGGCATATGTCGGAACTGTCCGAAGAAGAGGCGCGGGTCAGGCGTTCCATCGAGCTTGCCGCCGAGGGCCGTGACGTGGCGCTGGTCAGTTCGGGTGACGCGGGGATCTACGCGATGGCCGCGCTGGCGTTCGAAGTGCTGGACCGGGACGACGATCCCGCCTTCAACCGTATTGATATTCGAGTCAGTCCGGGGATTTCCGCGGTGCAGGCTGCGGCGGCCAGGATCGGCGCACCGCTGGGCCATGATTTTGCGCTGATCTCGCTTTCGGATTTGTTGACGCCGTGGGACGTGATCGAACAGCGCATCGAAGCCGCCGCCAAAGGCGACTTCACGGTTGCGTTTTACAATCCGGTGTCGAAACGCAGGCGCACGCAACTCGCAGCTGCAAAGGACATCCTCCTCAACCACAGAACGGGGGATGTGCCGGTTATATTGGCCAGAAATCTCGGTCGGGAGGGGGAAAATGTGCAGGTAATCACACTTTCAGCGTTGGAAGTTGATATGGTCGACATGTTGACGCTGGTGCTGATCGGTTCCAGCGCGACCCGGCATATCCGACGGGGTATGCGGGAATGGGTCTACACGCCGCGTGGCTATGCGGCCAAGCATGCCGGCGGTTAGTTTAAGAGGAAACACATGAGATTTTTTATCGTCGCACTGATTGCCGTCTTCGCGACCGTCCAGGCCGAGGCGCAATCGACACCGCCTTCGCAGGGTTCGACCGCCGAGCGCGTGCTCGGCGACATGGCCGATATCGTCTTCAAGGAAGCCGAGAAGCGTATCATCAAGGAATATTACGACAAGGTTCCCGGCGCCAAGGCTGACGACGACGATGACAGCAAGGGTGGCAAGAAGGAAAAGCACAAGAACAAGGGCGCGAAAGGCAAGGGGCGCGGCAACGGACTGCCGCCCGGCCTCGCGAAACGCGATCAATTGCCGCCGGGTCTGGCAAAGCGCGGCAACCGTTTGCCGCCGGGCTTGATGAAGGGTGACCTGCCGCCGGATCTTGAAGACAAGCTCGGTAAGGCGCCCAAGAACACCGAACGTGTGATCGTCGACGACGATGTGGTGCTGGTGCAGAAAGGAACGGAGCTGATCCTCGACGTGCTCGAAGGGGTGATCAGAAACCAATGACCGTTCATTTCATCGGTGCCGGTCCGGGCGCTGCGGACCTGATCACGGTGCGCGGGCTGAAGCTTATTCAGTCCGCCCCCGTCGTGCTGTATGCGGGCTCGCTGGTACCCGAGGCGATCATCGCCGAGGCGCCGACGGACGCGCTGGTCATGGACACGGCGCCGATGCATCTGGAGCAGATCATCGAGGAAATACGCAAGGCGCACGCCGCCGGGAAAGACGTCGCCCGTGTGCATTCCGGCGATCCGTCACTTTACGGTGCAATTGCCGAACAGATGCGGCGCCTCGACGACCTCGGTATCGATTACGACGTGACGCCGGGAGTGTCGGCTTATGCGGCGGCGTCGGCGGCGTTGAAGAAAGAACTGACGCTGCCGGACGTTGCGCAGACGGTGATCCTGACCAGGACCGCCGTGCGGTCTTCGTCCATGCCCGACGGTGAGGACTTGGAAACGCTGGGAAAAAGCGGTGCGACGCTGGCGATCCATCTGTCCGTCAACAATCTGGCGCACGTGCAACGGACGCTGATCCCATATTATGGGGCCGACTGCCCCGTTGTCGTCGCTTATCGGGTGAGCTGGCCCGACGAACTGTTCATCGAAGGCACGCTCGGCGATATCCACGATAAGGTGAAAGCGGCGGGGATCACGCGGACGGCGTTAATCATGGTGGGGCGTGTACTCGGCCCCGAAACGTTCGAGGACTCGCGGCTCTACGCCGAAGACCACCATCACGTGCTCAGGCCCAAGGCCGGTTGATCCTAAAATCCCAAACAATGTTGCCGTGACAATGCCTTGATTGACCGGATTCGGATCACGCCATAGCGTGAGCGGACACGGGAGAGAGCCATGCGCGCAACTGCCGAGAGCTTCATCGCCGATCTGGACCGCCGCATCGACGGTATCGTCGGTGCGTGTACGGTCTGTGGGAAGTGCGCCGAGGTTTGCCCGACGCCGGCCATCGCGGGCATCGGCGACAGCGCGCCGGAAGCGCTCGCGGGCGGTGTCATCGATATTCTCAAGGGTGAAACGCATGCGCCGGAAGCCGAGATCTGGGCGCGCAAATGCTGCGGCACCGGGCATTGTATCGACGCGTGTCCGGAAGGGATCAATCCGCGTTTCATGCTGACGATGGCGCGCCGGCGCCTGAACGAATTGAATGCGCCGGAGATGCGGAAGGCCGAGGGGCGGGAGAAATTCCAGGCGATGAGCCGCGGCGTCAGGATGCTGTCCCGGTTGCAGATGCCGGTGGAGGTGCTGGCCCGGCTCAACCCGCCGGCGAAGCGGGCCAAACCCGCCCAAGCCCCTGACCTCGTTTTCTACACCGGCTGCAATCTTTTGAAGACGCCGCATATCGGGCTGATGTGCCTCGACGTGCTCGACAAGCTGGGCGCGACTTATGAAGTTTACGGCGGGCCCGGCAACTGTTGTGGCGTTTTGCAGTTCCGGCCCGGCGATACCGAGAACGCGGGCCGTCAGGCTTTGACGACGATCCAGCGATTCCACGAAACTGGCGCGTCGGAAGTGCTGGCGTGGTGTCCGACCTGCCAGATCCAGTTCGGCGAGATCGCCTTGCCGTCCGTGTCGCCGCCGGGGGAGCCGTTGTTCGACATCAACATGTTCCCGGTCTACATGGCCCGGCGCTTCGACGACATGAAGCGTCTGATGACGCGGCCCGTGAACAAGAAAGTCGCACTGTTTGAATTTCCCGGATCGCGCGGCGTGACCGAGGCCGTGCAGAAGCTCTTGAAAGCGATTCCGGGCCTCGAGTTTGTGGATTTGGAGATTGATCAGGCCGGCTACCAGATGTCGGCATTGGAAACCATGCCGGAATATCGTGAAACGTCCATCGCCCGGGTGCTCACGAAGGCCGAGGCAGCCGGGGTGACGGCGCTTTGTAGCGTATTTCACGCGGATCACCGGGAAATCTCTTCCCACGAAGCTGCATGGCCGTTCGAGATCGTCAACTACATGGATCTGATCGGCGAGAGTATGGGGATCCGCCGTGACGATCTGTTCAAGCGCCTCAAGGGGATGCAGGACGTCGACGCCATCGTCGCCGATGCCGCCGATACCATCGCCGAACATGGCATGAGCCTCGACGAGGCGCGTGACGCCGTCATGACATTCATGCTGTCGGAGCAGTTCCTGCCGCGGGACCGCGACCGGCACCCGAACGTCGCCGATTAATCCAGAATTTCCAGGGTGCGCGCCAGTGCACCTTCGACGCTATCGACAGTATCGCTCTCGGGTAGGGCCGGACGGTCGATCATGATCACGTCGATCCCAAGCGTGCGCGCGGCCTCGATCTTCGCGTAGGTTCCAGTTCCGCCGGCATTCTTCGTGATCATCAGATCGATACCGAGTATCTGCATCAACGCGATCTCGTCGCCGGTTTTGTAGGGCGGCGACCCGATCACGATTTCGGCGTGGTCGAGCGGCAGTTTTTCAGGTTTTTCGATCAGCCGGACGAACAGCTTGGTCGTCACGATCCCGGCGAATGCGGCGAGGTCGTTGACGCCGGTGGTGATCAGGCAGGCTCTCGACCGTCGCGTGATCCGGTCGGCGGCCGATTGGATATCCGGGACGTGCGTCCAGTTGTCACCATCCTGCTCTTCCCAGGCCGGGCGGTTTAACAGCAGTCGCGGTACGTCCGCCGCTTCCGCCGCTTCGGCGGCGTGACGGCTGATCTGCGCGGCATACGGATGCGTCGCATCGATCAAAAGATCGCAGCCGGTCTCTCTCAGATACGTCGCCAGTCCCTCCGCGCCCCCGAAGCCGCCCTCGCGGATCTCGCCTTTCGGCAGTTTCGGATTCTTCGTCCGGCCGGCCAGCGACGTGATGACGCGGATGCCGTCGCCGCGGCTCTCGACGAGACTATCGGCCAGCTTTCGCGCGTCGGCGGTGCCCCCCAATATGACGACGGTCTTATCGGTCATGGTCACTCGTGCCGACCCGATTGCCGGCTCTGTCGTAGACGATGACATCGACCTCGGTCTCGCCGGCGAGGGATGCCATCGCCGTTTCCCGGGCCTGTCGCGCGATCACGTCGGCGAGCGGGATATCGGCGTCCCGGCAATGTTCGAACGCTTCCATCGCCGTATTGGCGGTGCGGACTTTCGATATGAGAGCGTTGTCCGCGCCGAAACGGGCGGCCGCGTCGGCGAGTTTCTCCATATCGACGGACGAGCGTTTGGAGTGCAAATCAAGATGGCCCTGCGCCAACTTGGCGAGCTTGGCGACGCCGCCGACCAATGTCAGGCGGGGGGCCGGGTGGCGGCGCAGGTATTTCAACAGTCCACCCGCGAAATCGCCCATGTCGATGAAGGCCTGTTCGGGGAGTTCAGGATGTTCGCGTATGGCGGACGCTTCCGATGTGGATCCGGTGGCGGCGATCAGGTGTTCGACGCCTTGCAACCTGGCGACGTCGATCCCCCGGTGGATGGAGTTGATCCAGGAAGCGCACGAGAACGGAATGACGATCCCGGTCGTGCCGAGCACGCTCAACCCGCCCTTGATACCGAGCCGGGGGTTCATGGTCTTTTCGGCGATCTTTTCGCCGCCCGGGATCGAGACGGTGACTTCAACATTGCAAGGCGCGTCCAGTTCGTCGGCGACGGCTTGCAGGGCATCCGAAATAATGGCGCGCGGGCCCGGGTTGATCGCGGGCTCGCCCACGGGTACGGGCAGACCGGGTAACGTGACCGTGCCCACGCCGTCGCCGGCTTTGAAACGGATGCCGTCATCGTCATTGAGTATTCTGACCGATGAAATGATTTCCGCGCCGTGGGTCACGTCGGGATCGTCGCCCGCGTCCTTGATCCCCCCGGCGCGCCAGCCGTCGGAGGTCTTTTCACAGCATTTTAGCTCGAACGTCGGCGCCTCCCCCTTGGGTAGGCGCACCGTCACGGTGCGTTGGGTTTCCCCGGTCAGGAGCGCCCTGAACGCGGCCGCGGCCCCCGCGGCGGCGCAGGTGCCGGTGGTCCAGCCGCGGCGTAGTTCGCCATCGGGTTTGCGTGCCGGTGATTGCGAAGTCATTGGCGGAGTTTAGGCCCATCGGGGCCCCGCGCCAACGCCCGGAAAGCGTTAGCGGGCTTGATGAAACGCCGCATCCTCGTATGATTGGCGGGCGCGATCAAAGCGATTGGATGGGAAATGTCTGACGACAAGAAAGACGCGGACGAGAAGCCGGAGACGCCGAACGTGCTCGACCCGGTCGAGGGCGAAGCGGCGGCGCCGAAAAAGAAGAAATCGTCCGGTGGCAAGTTGCTGGTCCTGCTTGTCGGGATCGTGATCGTTGCCTTCGTGATCGTACTCGCCGGTACCGAATATTTTGAGAAACGCGGCTCGGAGTCCGCCGGCAGTTCGTCGTCCGACAGCGGCCCCAGCGTCGGCGGACCGTTCACGCTCGTCAACCATAAGGGCGAGACGGTCACCGAAAAAGACTTTCTCGGTAAGTACATGATGGTGTTCTTCGGTTACACCTACTGCCCCGATGTCTGTCCGACCGCGCTTAGCGACATGGCGGCGGTGCTGGATATGCTGGGCGAAGAGAAGGCCGAGAAAATCGTACCGGTCTTTATTTCCGTCGACCCGGCGCGGGATACGCCCGATCATCTGGCCGAGTACGTTTCGTTCTTCCATCCGCGTACGGTCGGTCTGACGGGGACCGAAGAGCAGATCAAGGCGGTCGCGCGCGAATACCGGGTCTATTACCGCAAAAACGATCCGGCGGGCGAGGACCCGCAGGATTACCTCGTCGATCACACCTCGATCATCTACCTGATGGGGCCGGACGGGAAACTGGTGACGCATTTTTCGCACGGAACAGACCCAAAGGCGATGGCCGAGAGGATCGGACAGCTTCTGTGACGGCGCGCCGCCTATCGGGCGTTCCCGGCAGCGGGTTGATCATTGCCGCGCCCTCATCGGGTGCCGGCAAGACCCTGATCACCCTCGGCCTGCTCCGTCACTTGCGTGAAACGGGGATCGACGTGATCTCCGCCAAGACCGGCCCCGATTATATCGATCCCGCTTTTCATACCGCCGCGACCAACCGGCCGTGCCGCAATCTCGATCCCTGGGCAATGCGCGAAGAAACGCTGGCCGAGCTGGCAGGCGACATGGCGGCAAAGGCCGACGATATCATCTGCGAAGGGGTCATGGGGCTGTTCGACGGCGCCGTGCAGTCGGATGACAGGCACGACGGTTCGACCGCCGCGCTCGCGGAAATTACCGGCTGGCCGGTGGTGCTGGTGATCGATGCATCGAAACAGGCGGCAAGCGCCGCCGTGCTGGCCAAGGGATTCGCGGAACACAGGCCGGGCGTCGATGTCGCGGGGGTGATCTTCAATCGGGTCGGCGGCGCCCGGCATGTCGAAATCCTGAAAGAGGCAATGAAGAAAATCGCGCCCGATCTGGAGATTTTCGGCGCGTTACCGCGTAATGACGCCCTGGAGCTGCCGTCGCGCCACCTGGGCCTCGTGCAGGCGCGTGAGCATCGAAATCTGGAGACGTTTCTCGACAAGGCCGCCGACTGGGTCGGCGAACATCTCGATATCGCGGCCCTGCGCCGCGCGATGCGGCCCTGGCCGGTGCGGCCGAAATCGGATGCGCCGCTGTTGATTCCGCCGCTCGGTCAAAAAATCGCCATTGCCCGCGACGATGCGTTCGCGTTCGCCTACCCGGCCCTGCTGGAAGGCTGGCGCGCCGCTGGATCGGAACTCAGCTTCTTTTCGCCGCTGACCAATGAAGTGCCGGATCCGAAGGCGGACGCGATCTATCTGCCGGGCGGCTATCCGGAACTGCACGCCGGCAGGATTTCGGCGAACTGGGATTTCATGGATGGGCTGCAACAGGCCGCGGATGCATCGAAACCGATCTTTGGCGAATGCGGCGGCTACATGGTGCTCGGTCAGGGATTGACCGATGCCGATGGGCGCCGTCATCCGATGGCGGGCCTGTTGCCGCTGGAGACGAGTTTCGCGACAAGGCGTTTGCACATCGGCTATCGCCGGATCACCCTGGCGAAGGCCGGTCCGCTCGGCGGCGCGCGCACGCGGTTTCGCGGCCACGAATTCCATTTTGCGACGGTGATCGAGGAAGGGCCGGGGCTGCCGCTGTTTCGTGCCGAGGATGCGAGCGGCCGGGAACTGGGTGAGACCGGTCTTGCGGATCGGCGTGTGGTCGGTTCGTTCATTCATCTGATCGACCTTGAACGCGCCGACGCGGTGTGAGAGCGGGAAAGACATGTTCGGTTTGAAGAAAAAGAAGGACAACGGCGAGTTGCCGTTCTGGAAGCGCAAGGCGCTCCACGAAATGACCGGCCCGGAGTGGGAATCGCTCTGTGACGGATGCGGCAAGTGCTGTCTCAACAAGCTCGAGCACGAAGACACCGGGGAGATTTTGTACACCAACGTGTCCTGTCGGCTCTTGGATCTCGATACCTGCCGCTGCACCAGTTACGAGGACCGCCAGCGGTTTGTCCCGGATTGCCGCCGCTTGACCCCGCAGAATGTCGGCCAGATTCCGTGGCTTCCCAAATCCTGCGCTTACCGCAGGCTCGCCGAGGGGAAGGATCTGAACTGGTGGCACCCCTTGGTGTCCGGCACGACGGATACCGTGATCGAAGCCGGGATATCCGTATTCGGGCGGATCGTGTCCGAGCGCGATGTCGAGGATCTCGAGGATTATGTGGTAGACTGGCCCAAGTAGGTCCGGGTAAACCATGAACAACAAATGTAAGAACCCGATGGAGGAATAAACGTTGAGCCATTCACCTTATAAAGGCGTCTTCAGCGCCGTCGTCACCGCCGTGAAAGATGACCTGTCACCCGATCTGGATTTGACCGCCGCTCACGGCAAATGGCTTCTGGCCAACGGTTGCGACGGTCTTGCCGTTCTGGGCACCACGGGCGAAGCCAACTCCTTCGGTCTTAAGGAAAGAATCGCGATCATCGAGGGACTGGTCGAACGCGGCATTCCCGGCGACGTGATGATGCCGGGAACGGGCTGTTGTGCGGCGGTCGACACCATCGCGTTGACCAAGGCGGCGATGGGGGCGGGTGCCAAGGGCGTGCTGATGCTGCCGCCGTTCTATTATAAGAACATGTCCGATCAGGGCCTGTTCGATGCGTTCTCCCAGGTCATCGACGGGATCGCCGACGACGATCTCAAGATTTTTCTCTATCACTTCCCGCAAATGTCGGGTGTGCCCATCACCTACGGCCTGATCGAAATGCTTTTGAAGGCGTATCCGAAGACCGTGGTCGGGATGAAGGACAGCTCGGGCGTGTTCGATAACATGGCGGGCGCCGCCGAGAAGTTCCCGGGTTTCGCCGTGTTTTCGGGCGCCGACGAACTGATGCTGCCGCTGCTGCGCAAGGGCGGGGCAGGCTGCATCACCGCGGTCGCCAACGTGTCGTCGTTCCTCAACGGTGCGGTCTACAACGGCTGGGTCGCCAACGGCGACACGCCGGAAGTGGAAGCCAATCATGAGACGCTGAGCGCGATGCGCAAGGCCGTCGCCGGCTATCCGCTGCCGCCGGCCCTCAAGGCGCTGACCGCACGTAATACCGGTCAGGCCGGCTGGGAAAACCTGCGCCCGCCGTTCGTGCCGCTTAGCGATGCCGACCGGAAGAAGTTGTTCGACGCGTTCGACGCCGTCGGCACGCCGATCCCGGCTGCGGCCTGACGGGTCCCGTGGCGGCGCGCCGCACACGCAAGGAACTCAGCTTCGATCTTGACGGCCGCGCCGTGCCGGTTCTGCTCAAACGGAACCGGCAGGCCCGGCGCATTATCCTACGCGTCGATCCCAAGACCGACGGCGTTGCGTTGACGCTGCCTTGGTATGCGTCCGAGGCCGAAGCGCTCGGATTCCTCGAAAGCCAGCACGCGTGGTTGAGGCGGCGTCTCGATAAACTGCCGGACCGCATTCCGTTCGAGCCCGGGCGCACGATCCCGATCCTGGGGGAAGACCACATGATCGAACATCGCCCCGATGCCAGACGGGGTGTCTGGATCGAAGATGGCCGGGTGTGCGTCTCCGGCGATCTCGACCACCTGCCGCGCCGCCTGCTGGATTGGCTGAAGAAAGAGGCGAAGGCGAAGCTTGCCGATCTCGCGGCGGTGAAAGCGGATGAACTGGGCGTCAAGGTGGGCCGCATCACGGTGCGCGATACCACGTCGCGTTGGGGATCGTGCGCGCATGACGGCTCGCTCAATTTTTCATGGCGAATGATCCTGGCGCCGCGCTTCGTGTTCGAGTTCATCGTCGCCCATGAGGTCGCGCATATCGTCGAGCGCAACCACGGCCCGCGCTTTCATGCACTGGTTCAGCAACTGACTCCCTACGAAGAGCAAGCCGAAGCCTGGCTCAACGCCTACGGTCAGCATCTTCATCGTATCGGTTGATTGTCAGACCGCCGGGTCGCCCCTGCCGGCGAGGCGGTTTGCCCCGGTGCGCGCGAAGCGCAAGGTTTGTGTGCGCCGACGGTTGCCGTTCATGGGGAATTCCTCGGCGGGTCTGAGGATTGCGGCGCCGTACCCGTCGGCGACGATCAGGCCGACGTCGCCGGGTAGGCGATCCTGCGGAAAGTCCGGGTTCACGGCGAAATAGAAATAGTCGCAGTAGGGGAGATATTCCTTCCACTTGGAATCCGCGCGGTAGTCGGCGAGAGAGCTTTTAACCTCGATGACGACGAACTTGCCGTCCCGGTCCAGCGCCGCCACGTCGACGCGGCGCTTGTTGGTGAGACGGAATTCCAGGAGCGGCGCAAATCCCATGTCCGTCATCAGCCGCACGACACCACGCGTGATATCGTCGGCGGCACTGCCGGGCAGGGGGCCCTGTCGGATGCGCATAAGCTTGGCTCTCGTTTGCAAACGTCCATGAGGATGCTAACAGGAAAGCATGGCGCACGCACAAACCCAGCTGGAAGTCGCGACAAGGGGGCAGGGGCTCTATGAAGTGACCAGCGACGCGGTCGCGTTCTGTTTGGAAAGTGGCATCGCAAACGGGCTCTTGACCGTTTATTGCCGTCATACATCGGCGTCCCTGACGATCCAGGAAAACGCCGATCCGGATGTGATTCATGACCTGAACGTATTCTTCAAGCGGCTTGTCTCGGAAGATCCGTCGCTTTACCGCCATACCGCCGAAGGGCCGGACGACATGCCCGCACATATCCGGAGCGCGTTGACGGACGTATCGCTTTCGATCCCGGTAACGGTCGGCCGTCCTGTTCTGGGAACATGGCAGGGAATTTATTTGTTCGAACACCGGGCGCGCCCGCACCGGCGGAACATCGTGCTGCATCTCTCGGGCGATTAATCGTCCTCGATCATTACCGCCGCCTGCTTGGTGACGATCCCGAACGCAAGATATCGGTACGTCCACCCGTATTTTTCGACCGCTTCCTGAAACGCTTTGTATTCGTCGTCGCGCCAGGTGGGATTGATCAGGTATTCGTCGAAGACCAGGACGCTGCCCGCTTTTATCCGGGGAGCAAGGCCATCCAGGACGGTCACGGTGGAGCCGTATATATCACAGTCGATATTGCAGAATCGGACCTCGCCCGGATGATCCTTCAGGAATGGGCTCAACGTGTCTTCGAACAGGCCCGCATGCAGGGTCACGTTGTCGGGGACGTCGGGCAGTTGCCCCTCCGTGGAATAGACGCCCTCCGGTTCGCCGCCCCACGCGGACGGTAAACCATGAAAAGAATCGAAGCCGTGCGTATCCTGGCGTGCCTCAGAGGCGATGTGGCGGATCGATTGGCCGTGGCGGACGCCGAATTCCAGCACCAGACCGTCAAGCGATGCGGCCTCGAGAGCGAGGCTCAATAACGCATAAGGGCAGTGGATGATCTCGGTTTTGAGATTGGAATGACTTTTGACGTAATCCCAACTGTCGAGCCAGGCGTCGACGGCGGCGTCGTCTTCGGGCAGGGCTTTGAACAGTTTCGTCGCGTCGGCGCCGATCATCTCGGTAGCCACCGCCTGATAGAACCGTGCCATATCATGATCCGGCTTGATGTCGACGGCCTTGCCGAGGGTCCGGATGGCCCGGTCGAGGCCCGGCCGGATCATTTCCGTCAGGCCGAGATTGCAGTATGCGTCAGCGTGACCGGGGTCGTGTTTGAGTGCGTCGTTATACGCGGCGACGGCAGCGTCGTAACGGCCCGCTTCCCGGTGCGCGTTTCCCAAATTGTAATGCGCGTCGGCGAACCCCGGCTGATACTTCAGGGCCAGCTTGCAGTGCGCGACGGCCTCGTCGAATAACCCCAATTCGGACAACGTGGTCGCAAGATTGGAATGCGCCTGCACCAGGTCGGGTGCACAACGGATCGCATCACGATAGGCGCGGACGGCGCCCGGCTTGTCGTCGTCGGCGCGGAGCGTGTTGCCGAGGTTGTAGTGATGATGGGCGGCATCGGGCGCGTAGCCGATCGCGGTGCGGAACGCGAAGGCGGCCTCGCCGTACCGTTCCAGCGCTTGCAGTGCCGTGCCCTTGTTACCGTACGCGTCGGCGGCTTCGGGGGCGAGTGCGATGACCTTGTCGATGAGTGGCAGCGCCTCTTCGGCGCGGCCTTGTTGAAGCCGTAGGATCGATAGCAGGTGATGGGCGTCCGGGTTGCCGGGGTCGGTGTCGATGACGGCGAGATACCCGGATTCCGCAGCTTCGAGATCGCCCTTCTGATGGTGGGCGAGGGCTTCGGCCAGCGCTGGCGGCATCGTCGGATCGGTCATAAGGGAACTATATCCCCGGATCGACGGACTTGCGAGAGACCGTGTGACGTCCGATTGTTGGAAAATGGCCAAACAACGGACCCGAAAAACGGATATCAAGCTTGCGCGTGTACGCGATGCCCTGAATGAAGGCCGCCCCCGGGATGCACTGGCGCTCGCGCGGCATTTGCTGGCCGCGCGCAAACGCGATGCGGCGGTGCTCAACCTTGCCGGGGTTGCAACGTTTCAATGCGGCGACCGGGAGGAGGCGCGTGCCTTGCTCGAAGAAGCAAAGGCGCGCGCACCGAAAGACGCGGAAATCCGTATGAACCTGGCCAATGTCGTGGCCGCCACCGGCGATGTGGACGCGGCACTTGAATCGTACGAGGCGGCCCATGACCTTGCATCCGGGTATGCCGAGCCTGCCTATAACGCCGGCGTGTTACTTGCGAAGCATGGCCGTCATCCGGAAGCAACAGGGTGGTTTCGGCAAGCGATGACGCGCGATCCCGAACATCCGGCGGCGGCCATCGGTTGTGCCGAGGCACTGCGCGCCGCGGGCAACCTGTCCGCCGCGAAAGAAGAGTTGGAGGCATGGATCGCCCTGCATATGAATGACCCGATTGCGCATACGAACCTGGCGGCGGTGTTGAGCGGTATGGGCGATGACGCCGCCGCGCGGGATGCGGGGGAGCGGGCGGCCGAAATCGATCCGGGATTGGTAGCCGCGCATTTCAATATCGGCGTTGCCCAGCAATCCTTGGGGGATCATAACGCGGCGCTCGAGCGGTATCGCAGGACATTGGCTCTCGAGCCCGGTCATGCGGCGGCGGCACTCAATCTGGGGGAGGTCTATACCACCCTTGGCGATACGGCAGAAGCGGCGCGCGCCTATCGTCGTGCGCTGGATATCGATCCGGGCTTCGCCAAGGCGGCGATCAACCTGGCGGATATGAAACTGGCCGCCGATGACCCCGAGGCGGCGTTGCGGGTCGTCGACGATTTTCTCGCCCGAAACCCGTCCCATCCTGCTGCGCTCGCGTTCAAGGCGTTCGCGCTGCGTGACGCGGGACGTGAGGCCGAGGCCGAGAATTTGGACGATCCGCAGCGCTTCATTATGCAAAGGCGGCTCGAGCCGCCGGAGGGTTTCGAAGATACCGACGGTTTTAATGAAGCGCTGGCGGCGCATCTGCTGGATCATCCGACACTGACGCCATCGCCTACCGCACATGCCACCCGCAAGGGGCGTCATTCGGGTGAGCTCCTTACCCCGCCGTTGGGACCGATGGCGGCGTTCCGCGATCAGGTCGAAGCCGGATTCCGCGCCTATAAACGTAAATTCGCGGGAGAGCCCGCACATCCCTATCTGGACGCATGCCCGGCGGATGTCGAGATTTCGGTTTGGGGTGTGGTGATGGATGAAGACGGGCATCAGGTGCCGCATATCCATCCTTCGGCGTGGCTGTCGGGCGTTTATTATGTTGAGGTGCCGGACAGTGTTTGCGATGACGATCCGGCCCGTAGCGGTTGGATCGAATTCGGCCGCCCGCCTGAAGACATTCATGCCGGGCATGATCCGCACGTGGCCTATTTCCGTCCGGAGCCGGGATTGATGCTGTTGTTCCCGAGCCATTTTTACCACCGGACTGTCCCGTTGAAGGGCCGTACGCGGCGCATTTCGATCGCCTTCGATATCGTGCCGGCATTGAAATCTCGGGCGGCGGACTAATCTGTAGAGGTGAGTGATCCGTATTGAGTAAATATTCCCACTGACCGGAGGCAACCATGCCGGATTCCATCTCCTTGATGATCGAACCGCGCCCGACAGACCTTGGCGATTTCGAGGTTCGCCGCGTTCTTCCTTACGCAAAGCAGCGGATGGTTGGGCCGTTCATCTTTTTTGACCATATGGGCCCGGCCGATTTTCCGCCCGGCAAGGGGATAGATGTCAGGCCACACCCGCATATCGGGTTGGCGACGGTCACGTACCTGTTCGAGGGCGAGATCATTCACCGGGATTCATTGGGCTGCGAACAGGCGATCCGCCCGGGCGCGGTCAACTGGATGACGGCGGGGCACGGCATCGTCCACTCCGAGCGCACGGGGGACGAAGAGCGCGCAAAAGCCTCGACTGTTCACGGTATCCAGGCCTGGGTGGCGTTACCGAAATCCCATGAGAAAACCGACCCTGACTTCAAGCATCACCCAAGGGAATCGTTGCCCGAATTCGACGAGGGGGGTGTCTGCATGAAACTCCTGGCCGGCGAAGCGTTCGGCAAGCGCGCCGACGTGGATGTGCTCTGGCCGACGATCTACATGGACATCCAGGCGGGCGAGGGCTGCCGCATCGCGATCCCGGACGAGCATGAGGAACGTGCCCTTTATGTGGTTTCCGGCGGCCTTGAGATCGATGGCGCACCGGTCAAGGAACACACCATGGCGGTGCTGACGCCTGGCTCGAAGCCGGAAGTCGTTTCGACGGCGGAAAGCCGTGTCATGCTGTGCGGCGGTGCCAAGATGGACGGGCCCAGGACGATCTGGTGGAACTTCGTCGCTTCCGACAAGGACCTGCTCGAGCAGGCGAAAGCGGACTGGAAGGCTGGCAAGTTCCCCAAGGTGCCGGGCGACGAGGAGTTTATTCCGCTTCCCGAATGACGCGCTCACTTGGAAAGGCCGGGTGCGTTCGTTAAGGTCGGCACATTGATTACCCTTGGGAAAACGGAAATAAAATGGACGATTCCGAACTTGAGAAATACGAACGCAAGGTCGTCGTCCGACCGCTGCGGGTGTCCGACTATGCGGCCGTTCTCAGGGTGCAGACGGATGTTTTCAAAAGCATTGAACCGTGGGGCAAGCCGCAGTTCCTGAGCCAGCTTCGCTCGTTCCCCGAAGGTCAGATGGGCGTCGAGGTCGAGGGAGAATTGGTTGCGATTTCTTCATCGCTGTTGATTTCCGGACACGTCGCTTCGAGTGCGCATGATTTCGATACCGTCACCGACGACGGCTTCATCCGCAACCATCGCGAGGATGGGGAATACCTGTACGGTATCGATATCGCGGTTTCGCGCGAGTACCAGGGCTACAAGCTGGCAAGGCGCCTTTACGAAGCCCGAAAAGAACTGGTCGTTGAAAAGAACCTGAAGGGAATCGTCATCGGCGGCCGCATTCCGGGCTACCAGCAGCATGCCGACGAACTGACGCCCGAAGAATATGTCGAGAAGGTCGTCGCCCGCGAGCTCGACGATCCGGTTCTCGTGGCGCAGTTGTCCAACGGCTTCGAAATCATCCGTGTGATCGAGGGCTATCTTGCCGAGGACGAGGAAAGCTGCGGCAATGCGGTCCTGATGATCTGGCGGAACCCGGACTACAGACCGGAAGAAGGCGCCCAGAACCATCCCGGCACGGCACGGCTTTGCGTCGTCCAGTACCAGATGCACAAGGTCGAGAGCTTCAAGGACTTCGCGCAGCAGTGCGAGCATTTCGTCGGTACCGCATCGGAATACCATTCCGATTTCTGCGTGTTTCCGGAACTTCTGACGACGCAGCTTTTCTCGATCATGACCACTGACAAGCCGCAGGATGCAGCGCGGGCGCTGGATCAGTTCACGGAACCGTATCTGGAAATGTTCGCGGAACTGGCCATCCGCTACAACGTCAACATCGTCGGCGGGTCGCATCTGGCGATTGAGGACGACCGTCTTTACAACATCGCCTACCTGTTCCGCCGCGACGGCACGTTGGAGAAGCAATACAAGCTCCACATCACGCCGAGCGAGGTGAAATGGTGGGGCGTCAGCGGCGGCGAGAAGGTGCACGTCTTCGATACCGACCGCGGCAAGATCGCGATCCTTATCTGCTACGACATCGAATTCCCCGAGTTAGCGCGGATCGCCGCCGACAAGGGCGCCAACATCATCTTCGTACCGTACAACACCGACATGCGCTCGGGGCATCTGCGGGTGAGTTACTGCGCCCATGCCCGCGCGATCGAGAACCACGTCTACGTCGCGGTTGCCGGTGCGTGCGGTAATCTGCCGTACGTGTCGACGGCGGAGATCCACTACGCCCAGTCAGGGATCTACACGCCGTCTGATATTTCTTTCGACCGCGAAGGGATCGCGGCGGAGTGTACGCCCAACGCGGAAATGGTGCTGATCCACGACCTCGACCTGGATAAGCTGCCGCATCACAAGCATTTCGGCACGGTGCGCAACTGGATCGACCGCCGCAAGGATCTCTATACGATCCAGTACGACGACGGTACGGAGAAGTTTACGGTCTAGCCGCCGACCACATTCCTGGGACTGCCCGCGACGAACGCATCGATGTTGTCGACCATCTGATCGGCAAGGCCCTGAATGGCTTCGATGCTGGCCCACGCGACGTGCGGGGTGAGGATAAAATTCGGCTCGTCCATGATGTCGAGGAACGGATGTCCGTCCGGAATCGGTTCCGTCGTCACCACGTCGAAGGCGGCGCCGCCGATTTTGCCGGCTTTCAAGGCGTCGACCAATGCCTGCTCGTCGACAAGCCCGCCGCGCGCGGAGTTGATGACCAGAGGCTTTTTCTTCATCTGGTCGAATTCGGCCGGACCGAGCAGATTGCGGGTGCTGTCCATGAGCGGGCAGTGGAGCGTGATGACATCGCTTTCCGACAGGATACGTTCGAACGGGGTATAGAGCGGCCCCATGCCGTCGACGCCCTTGTACGTCGAGAAACGGACCTCCATCCCGAACGCTTCGCCCAGCTTCGCGACCGCCTTGCCCAGCACACCGTCGCCGATGATGCCGAGTACCTTGCCCCTGAGATCGAAGATCGGATAGTCGAAGTAGCAGAACTGGTCCGCTTCCTTCCAGCGTCCTTGGGCGACCGAATTGTGATACGGGCGGATTGAACGGCTGAGCGACAGAATCAGCCCCATGGTGTGCTCGGGCACGGTGGCGGTGGCGTATTCTCGGATGTTGGAGACGACGATGCCGCGTTCTTTACAGGCTTTAAGGTCGATGATGTCCGTTCCGGTGGCCGCGACAGCGATCATCTTGAGCTTCGGTAATGCTGCGATCGTATCTGCACGCAGCGGCACCTTGTTGGTGATGACGATTTCCGCATCCTTGGCACGCTCGACGACCTCGTCCGGCCGGGTGCGTTGATACGCGTCCATCGTGTGCGCGAAGGCGGGCGGACGAACGGTGACCTGTTCGGGAAGTGTTTCCCGATCAAGAAAGACGACATGTCTGGATGCGGTATCGTTGGAAGTCATAGTCTTTAATCCCCTCTTTGGTGCATTAAATGTAGGAAGGCGGCAAAGGGCAATCCAGCATTGGACTCTTTTTATTCCCGTCGTACCGTCGCGTCCGGCATTCGTTTCCGTTTCAACAAAGGACATCCAACATGATCTACGACCATCGCACGTATACCTGCCGTCCCGGCACCATCAAGAAACACCTCGAGCTTTATCTTGAACACGGTTGGGAACCGCAGACCCGTAACCTCGGCAAGCCGCTGCTGTATGCGATGACGGAAACGGGCGATCCCAACAGCTACGTCCATGTCTGGGTTTACGAGGACGCTGCCGACCGCGCCAAGAAGCGTGCCGCGATGCAGGCGGATCCGGACTGGCAGAACTACCTCAAGATCAGCGCCGAGGCGGGCTACCTGGAAAAGCAGCAGAACAAGATTCTGATGCCGGCGCCGTTTTTCGATGCGAAATGGCCGGCATAACGGTTCCCTTGCGGAAAACTGTCTGATTCCGCAATAATCCTCTCATGTCTGGGAGGACAATCACGCACCCGGTGATGTTGTCGGCGGCGCTTCTTGCGCCGCTGACGTTGGGCGCGTGCGGCACCGACGATAAAAACAGCATCGTCGCCGCGTCGCCGACCGCAATCACGATCCAGACCATCCGCTTTACCGAGCCGACGGACATGGCCGAGGCTCATTGCGCGAAATACGGACGTAAGGCGGTGGCGCGCGGCAACGTCAAGCTTGGCGCGGTCGGCTACAAGACCATGTGGGGGTATGACTGCGTCGATCAGTGAGGCGCGATCTGATCCGGCCGGGGCCGCGCCCCGTAAGAATGTTTATATGTCCACGCAAACGCGCCACGCCCTGAAAATATGACCGACACCAAGCCGATCATCGTCTGGTTCAGACAGGATCTTCGGGTCGCCGACAACCCGGCCCTCGCCGCCGCCGTGGAAAGTGGCGACCCCGTCTTGCCGGTTTATATTCTCGATGATGAGGCCCCGGGCGATTGGAAACCGGGCGCCGCCGCGCGTTGGTGGCTGCATCATTCGCTGGCTGCGTTGGCTGATGCCTTGGAAAAGAGAGGTGCTCCCCTGGTGTTGCGGCAAGGCTCGGCCGGCAAATTGCTGTCGCGCTTGGTAGAGGAAACCGGCGCCCGAGCCGTTTACTGGAACCGTTGTTACGAGCCGTACGCGATCAAGCGGGATACGGAAATCAAGCAATCGCTGACGGAAGCCGGCTGCGAGGTGAAAAGTTTCAACGCGTCCTTGTTGTTCGAACCCTGGACCATCGAAACCAAGCAGGGTGGTTTCTACAAGGTCTATACCCGGTTCTGGCATGCGTGCCGTGACAAGGGCGACCCGGAAGCGCCGGTCCCGGCCCCTGATCGCATCATCGCCGCCGATGCCGATATTGCCGGCGACCCCCTCGACGACTGGGGATTGCTGCCGTCGCAACCGGATTGGGCGGGGGGGCTTCGCGACCGCTGGACGCCGGGCGAGGAAGGCGCGATGGCACGCCTGCGCCAGTTTCTGGAGGACGGGCTGGACGCCTATAAGGACCGCCGAGACTTTCCCGCCGACGCGGTCACGTCAAACCTGTCGCCGTTTCTGCACATCGGCGATATCGGCCCGCGTCAGGTCTGGCATGAAACGGTGAAGACCGCCGGCTGGTCGGCGGCAACGGAAAAATTCCTGAAAGAAGTCGTGTGGCGAGAGTTCGCATACCACGTTTCCTATCACCTGCCGGACCTGCCCGAAGAGCCGATGTACGCGCGCTTCAAGGCGTTCCCCTGGGAGGACGACGATCGGATGCTGCAATGTTGGCAGCAGGGGATGACTGGATATCCCATGGTCGACGCGGGCATGCGGGAGCTTTGGCGGACAGGCCATATGCACAATCGCGTCCGGATGGTGAGCGCATCTTTTCTGGTGAAGCATTTGTTGCTGCCGTGGCAGTCCGGTGAAGCGTGGTTCTGGGACACGCTGGTTGATGCAGATCTTGCCGTGAACGCATTCAGTTGGCAGTGGGTGGCGGGCTGCGGTGCGGATGCAGCGCCCTATTTCCGGATCTTCAATCCGATCATCCAGGGCTCGAAGTTCGATCCCGACGGGGATTACGTCCGCACATATGTCCCCGAGATCGCGAAACTGCCGAACAAATACCTGTTCGCCCCTTGGGAGGCACCGGACGACGTCTTGAAAGAGGCCGGTATAGAGCTTGGAAAGACCTATCCGAAGCCCGTGGTCGATCACAAGAAAGCTAGGGAACGTGCCCTCGACGCCTTCAAGTCACTTCCTGACAACGAAGACGCATGATTTACGTCAGCCAACGGATGGCTTCGGCGGCAGCGAGACCCCAGGCGATCACAGTGATCAGGATGATGACCAGGGGCTGGCTGCGCACCCGTGCAAACGGCTGCGGGCGCGACCCGTCATCCAGGACGGTCTGGTGACCGATCTCGCGCTGGCGGTTTCGTCTGAAGGTCTTGAGGGTCTCACGCTCCACTTCCTCGAAGCCGTGCCTGAGCGACATGAACTCGCGGTAAAACGGGACGACGATCCCCAGAAACATCATCGCCACACCGGCGATCCCGTACCAGGGCACGTATCCGAGTTCCGGCGCACCACCGAGCAGGGTGCCGATCAGGACAAAGCCGGCGCCGTTGATGCCCATCAGCAGATGCACAAGACGGCGGCGGCGTTCCTGATCGATCATGGTCTCGTCAGTCTCCTCCGCGGCTTGCGCATGACTAGCGTCGACCAGCCGTCTTGGCGCCACTCTTTTTCGAACACAAGGCTCGCCGCGCGATGGCGCGACGCCACCCAGCGGGCGTCCCGGTTCAAAAGACCGGACAGCACGACGGTGCCGCCGGGCGTGAGATTGCGTGCCGTATCCCGCACCATGCCGACGAGCGGGCGCGCCAGCACATTGGCGACAATCAGATCGTAGGGCGCCCTGCCGCGCACCGCATCGCTCGTGTAACCGTTGCTCACCATCGTTTGGATGCGATGACGCAGACCATTGTCGCGGGTGTTCGCACGCGTCACCCGAACGGCTTCCGGGTCGATATCGACGGCGAGAACTTCCGCCGGCCAGAGCTTGGCGATCGCGAACGAGAGAATGCCGGACCCGCACCCGAGATCCAGGGCATTTGCCGAATTTCGTGATTTCGCGACGTCCGCAAGCGCCGCCATGCAGGTGCCCGTGGTCGGGTGCGTGCCGGAACCGAATGCCGTCCCCGCATCGATCCGGAATGGAATACAGGCGGCCGGACGCGGGCCGTCGTAATGGCTCGGGTAGATGAAGAAACGTCCCAGCCGCAACGGTGCGAATGTGGCCATATTCTCGGCAAGCCAGTCTCTGGGTGTCAGGAACTCGATGCTGAGGACAGGGACTTCGACCCCGGTGGCGTCGGCGGCGAGGGCGAGGCCGGCTTCGATCGCGGCCGTGTCGGGCTCACAGTCCGTATAACCTTCGACCCGCCACGGAATATCGTCGTCGCCCATCGATGTGACGGCGACGGAGACGCCCTCGAATACGCCTTCGAACGCCGCCACGGCGTGCTTTGGCACGGTGACTTCCAGCCGCCACAGCGGCTGCGGCGCGATGGGCGCGGTCATCATGCAGGCAGAACGAAGCTGGCCATGACGCGTTTCTGGCCTGCTTTTTCAAAATCGATGTCGAGTTTGTCACCGTCCACGGACGTGACTTTGCCATACCCGAATTTTTGATGGAACACCCGGACGCCGATGCTGAAGCCGGCGCCGTTGCTGGTCGGTTTATAAGTGGCGGCGCGGTCGACCTCGATCATGCGGCGGCGAGACCGCGGCACGTCGTCCGCTCCCGCGAACGGATCGACGATCTGCGCCGACGCTGCGTCACGGCGTGCATAAACGCCACTTTCGGAAAAAACGTCAATGTGATCAGTGGGCAATTCGTCGACGAAGCGGGATGGCGTGGCGCTTTGCCACTGGCCGTAAACCCGGCGGTTGGCGGCGAACGAGATCATGGCGTGCTTTCGCGCGCGCGTAATGCCGACATACGCAAGGCGGCGTTCTTCTTCCAAAGACGCCAGTCCGCCTTCGTCGAGCGACCGTTGGTTGGGGAACAGGCCTTCTTCCCAGCCCGGCAGGAACACGGTCCCGAACTCCAGGCCCTTGGCGCCGTGCAGGGTCATGATGTTCACTTTTTCGGTGTCGCTGCGCTCTTCGTTTTCCATCACCAGGCTGACGTGCTCCAGAAACGAGCCCAGCGTTTCGAAATCCTCGAGCGCGACGATGAGTTCCTTCAGGTTGTCGAGCCGGCCCGGCGCATCAGGTTCTTTCTTTGCTTTCCACATATCGACATAACCGCTGTCTTCCAGCACCTGTTTGCAGAGTTCCGCCGGCGGTTTTGTCCCGGACATGACCCGCCACACCTCGAACGTCGCCAGCAGATCGCTGAGCGCCTTCCGGGCCTGCGGGCGCAACTCGTCGGTTTCCAGCAATTTGGCGATGGCGCGGGTCAACGACAGTCGTTCGGCGCGGGCATAGGTGTGGATGGTCTGCAGGGTCGTCTTGCCGATGCCACGTGTCGGCACGTTGACGATACGCTCGAACGCGAGGTCGTCGTCGGGTTGGGCGATGACCCTCAAATAAGCGACGGCGTCTCTGATTTCCTGGCGTTCGTAGAACCGCGGGCCGCCGATCACACGGTAGGGAATGCCGAGCGTGATCATGCGTTCTTCGAATTCGCGCGTCTGAAAGCCGGCGCGGACCAGCACCGCCATGTCACTCAGCTTCTCACCTTTGTTCTGATATGCCTCGATCTCGTCGCCGACGAGGCGCGCTTCCGCCTCGCCGTCCCAGACGCCGCGGACGCGGATCTTTTCACCGTCGTTGACGTCGGTCCAGAGCGTCTTGCCGAGGCGGCCTTCGTTATAGGTGATCAGACCCGAGGCGGCGGCGAGGATATGCGGGGTCGAGCGGTAGTTCCGTTCCAGCCGCACCACGCGTGCGCCCGGAAAATCTTCCTCGAACCTGAGAATGTTGCCGACCTCGGCGCCGCGCCAGGAATAGATCGACTGATCGTCGTCGCCGACGCAGCAGATGTTGCGGTATTGCTGGGCCAACAGCCTGAGCCACAGGTACTGCGCCACGTTGGTGTCCTGATACTCGTCCACCATAATGTATCGGAAACGGCGCTGATAGTTCTTCAGCACTTCGGGCTGCTCCTGAAACAGCTTCAGACATAACAGCAGCAGATCGCCGAAGTCCGCCGCATTCAGGGTCGAAAGACGCTGTTGATAATCCTTATAGAGGTCGAGGACTTTGCCGTCGCCCTGGCCGGCTTCCGAGGTTGGGACCTTTTCCGGAAGGAAGCCCCGGTCTTTCCAGCGTTGTATGATTCCGGAGATGCTGCGTGGGGGCAGGCGCTTTTCGTCGATTTCGTGGACATCGATCAACTGCTTGATCAGGCGCACCTGATCGTCGGCATCAAGGATCGTGAATTGCGGGCTCAATCCGACGGCTTCCGCGTTGGCGCGCAGGATCCGCGCGCCAATTGCGTGGAACGTGCCGACCCACCAGCCCTCGACCGGTCGGCCGACAAGGTGGGAAACGCGTTCCTTCATCTCGCCGGCGGCTTTGTTGGTAAAGGTGACGGCGAGTATCTCGCCGGGTCCTGCGCGGTTTTGCATCAGGATGTGCGCGAGCCGGGTGGTCAGCACGCGGGTCTTGCCGGTTCCGGCCCCAGCGAGCACGAGCACCGGCCCCTCGACGGCTTCGACGGCTTCGCGCTGGCTGTCGTTGAGCCCGTCCAGATATGCGGGTGCGCGGGCGGGTGCGGCAGGTGCCGGACGCGGTTCGTCGTCGAGTTCGAAGGGATCGGACATACGCCGGTTATAACACGTGACGGGGGTCTGAAAACCGCTCGCTTGGAGACATTGGCCTATTGATTGTGTTCGTCGTGGCGAACCTTAAGCAGGGCGCGGTTATAGGCCGTCATCACGTCGCGGTGGTGCACGCAGCCGGTGAATACCTTGGTGTGGGGGTCGCGCAACACGGCGATGTGATCCTCGCCCGATTCGCGCATGATCCGCATCGCGGCGCCCAGGTTGTCGCCCTCGAGCAGGATGGGCGGGTGCAGGCGCGCCAGGTCGGCGGCGCGCAAAAGATCGTTACATTCGCTGTCGAAAAGCGTCGCGCCGCAGTCCTGGAGCGTGATTGTCCCATAAAGCTCGCCCGTCGGTTGTACGACGAACAGCTCTCCGGTTGTCGATGCGCTGAGCTTCTTGCGGACTTCCGCGATGGGTGTCTCCATGGAAATCGTCTCGGCGGTGACGTTGGTGCCGTGATCCAGGATGTGACGAACCTTGATCGTATCCAGCACTTCGGCTTCGAAACCATCCCTCAGATCAACGTTACGCCGCCTGAGGGTCTCGGCAAAAAACGAAGCGCCGAACAAATGATGCGTCAGTTCCGTCGAGACGACGATCGCCAGCATCACGGCCAGCGACAGTTTATAGTCGCCCGTGATCTCGAAAATAATCAGCGTGGTCGAGATCGGCGCGCCGAGTACGGCGGCGGCGACCGCGCCCATCCCCACAACGGTATAAACGCCGACGCCTGACGCCAGGGCCGGAAACACGTCAGCCGCGATCAATCCGTAGCTCGATCCGACGGCGGCCCCCAATACGAGGGCCGGCGAGAATACGCCCCCCGAAAACCCGAACCCAAGACAAAGCGCGGTCGCAAAGATTTTCGCGATACCGATGGCGATCAGAAGTTTCACGTCGAACTGGCCGAGGATCGACCATTCCACGAACCCGTAACCGACGCTCAAGATCTGCGGCAGCCAGATCGCGATGATGCCGACGATGGCACCTGCCAAAGCCGGCTTGGCCCAAACCGGCAGTTTCACTTTGGGCGAGAGCTCCTGCGCCCAGAAGATGCTCTGCATCATAACGATGGCGGCGACAGCCGAGACGATGCCGAGCCCGATGAACGCCGGGAATTCCCAGAACGAGGCGATGTAGTTGTCGCCCAACAGAAAAGCCGAAACCTCGCCGAAATGGATATGCGACAGCGCGGTTCCGGCTACACTGGCGACGACGATGGGCGCGAAGGTCTTGAGCGCGTATTGCCCGACGACGACCTCGGTCGCGAACAGCGCACCGGCAATCGGGGCGTTGAATGAGGCCGATACGGCGGCGGCAACGCCACAGCCCAGAAGCGTCCTCGAAAGAGAGCGCGACAGGTGAAGCCGTCTCGCAATCCAGCCCGCGAGCGAGGCGCCCAGATGGACGGCCGGGCCTTCGCGGCCGACCGACGCGCCTGCACCCACCGAAATTGCGCTGCACAACGCCGAAACGATGCCGACCCGGGACGACATCTGTCCGGCGCGCATAGCCGATGCCTCGACCACGTCGGCGACACCCTGGGGCTGACCGCCGGGCATCAGTTTCCATGTGATCAGTCCAACGATCAGTCCGCCCGCGGCGGGGATCAGGATCATTTTCCAGCTTGCGACGGTCAGTTCATAGCGTGCCAGCATGTTGGTGGTGATGCCGAAGGTGGAAAGTTCGATCAGTTCGATGGCTTCGCGAAAGACGATGACTGCGGCGCCGGCGATGCAGCCGACGACGAGCCCAAGTCCGACAAGCAACAAGTGCTCGTTGCGGATCGTTTTTCGGAACGCGGACTGGATGTGTCCGAACGTCAAACGAGATTGCGGCATTCTTGCCCCCAGCTTCAAAAAGAAGCATAGGGTTGTATTCCTTAAAGAAAAGGATAATGCCGTTCAAATTTAAGAGAGTGGACCGTCCCTCAGTACTTGGCCGCGTCGAGTGAATAGCCCGCCGAACGCACGGTTCGAATCAAGTCGGCATCCGATTCGGCGTTGAGCGCCTTTCTCAGCCTGCGGATGTGAACGTCGACGGTGCGCAGTTCGACGAAGATATCGCGTCCCCATACCTTGTCCAGAAGCTGTTCGCGCGAGAACACGCGGCCGGGCTTTTCGAGGAACGAGCGCAGCAGGCGGAATTCCGTCGGGCCCAGCTTGATCGCCTTGCCTCCGCGCGTGACGCGGTGCGACGTGATGTCCATTTCGATATCCGCGTACGACAGCACCTCACCCGACTGCTCCGGGTGGGCGCGCCGCAGCACCGCTTTGATGCGCGCCGTCAGTTCGGCCGGCGAGAACGGTTTGACGATATAGTCGTCGGCGCCGGTCTCGAGGCCGCGGATACGGTCGTTTTCCTCGCCTTTGGCCGTCAGCATGATGACCGGCATGCCGCGGGTTTCGGATTTCTGCCGCAACTGGCGGCAAATCTCGATACCGGATACGTTGGGCAGCATCCAGTCGAGGACCACGAGATCGGGGATGTCGGAATCGACCGCTTCCAGGCCGGCTTCGCCGTCCCGGGCGACAGCGACGTCAAACCCTTCATTCTCCAGGTTGTAACGCAGCAACTCAACGAGGGACGGGTCGTCCTCGACGATCAGAATACGTGAAGTTTCAGTCATGGCGTTGTCTCAGCCTCAGTCTTCACCGCCAACGACGGTGTAACTCGATTGATCGTCCTTGGGCCGGTTGTCTTCCGGCAATGTCCCATGGACGAGGAAGTAAACGTGTTCTGCGATATTCGTCGCGTGATCGCCGATGCGCTCGATGTTCTTGGCGACGAACAGCAGGTGCGCACAGGCGGAAATGCTCCGCGGATCTTCCATCATATACGTAAGCAGCTCGCGGAACAGGCTGGTGTGCAGCGCATCGACTTCCTCGTCGCGAAGCCTAACGTCTTCGGCCAGTTCGGCGTCACGTTGCAGGTAGGCGTCCAATACGGTGTTGATCATGCCCTGGACCACGTTCCCCATGCGCGCGATGGTGCGGCTTGGGCCGACCGGCGGGGTCTGGGTAATGGCGACGGTGCGTTTGGCGATGTTCTTGGAATAATCGCCGATCCGCTCGATGACGCTGGCAATCCGGAGCGCCGTGATGACGACGCGTAGGTCGTCGGCCATCGGTTGGCGGAGCGCCAGCATCGAGATCGTGTGCTGGTCGACGTTTTCCTCGATCGCGTCGATGCGCTTGTCGCTGAGGATGACTTTTTCGGCGAGTTCGCCGTCACGCTTCACGAGCGCCTTGATGGCGTCGGCGAACTGATGCTCTGCAAGCCCGCCCATCTCGGCGATCAGGTTGTCGAGCTGGTTCAGGTCTTCGTCGAACTTGGAAACGATGTGGTCGTGATCTTTCACCATGATAGGTGCTCCCGATTAACCGAACCTGCCGGTGATGTAATCCTGGGTACGTTGATCCTGCGGGGTCGTGAAAATCTTCCCGGTTTCCCCGACCTCGACCAGGTCGCCCAGATGGAAAAATGCCGTCCGCTGCGATACGCGCGCAGCCTGCTGCATGGAGTGCGTCACGATCACGATCGTGAAGTTGTCGCGAAGCTCGTCGATCAGTTCCTCGATACGCGCGGTGGCGATCGGATCGAGGGCCGAGCACGGCTCGTCCATCAGGATGACTTCCGGCTGAACGGCGATGGCCCGCGCGATGCAGAGCCGCTGCTGTTGGCCGCCGGAAAGGCCGGTGCCGGGCTCGTCGAGCCGGTCCTTGACCTCTTCCCAGAGGCTCGCCTTGATCAGGCTTTCCTCGACGATCTGATCGATCTCTTCCTTGCCGGTCGCGATGCCGTGGATGCGCGGCCCGTAAGCGATGTTCTCGTAGATCGACTTCGGAAAGGGGTTCGGCTTCTGGAACACCATGCCGACCCGTGCGCGCAGGTGCACGACGTCGATCTTGTCCGAGTAGACATCGGTGCCGTCGAGCTCGATCTTGCCTTTGACGCGGCAGATATCGATGGTGTCGTTCATGCGGTTGAGGGTCCGCAGGTATGTCGACTTGCCGCAGCCGGACGGGCCGATAAGCGCGGTTACCTCGTTCTCGTAAATATCGAGATCGACGTCGAACAGCGCCTGCTTTTCGCCGTAGAACACCTGAACGCCGCGGGTGTGGAATTTGGTCTCGCGTGCGGCATCGGCGGATGCCATCGGCGCCGTGACCTCAACTTTATTGCTCATATCTACTTCGCCCATAATGGGTATCTCCTACCAGCGCCGTTCGAATTTCTTGCGAAGCAAAACGGCCAGTGCGTTCATGAAAATAAGGAAGGTCAGCAGGACCATGATCGCTGCCGAGGTGCGTGCGACGAAGGCGCGCTCGGGGCTGTCCGCCCACAGGTAGACCTGCACCGGCAGAACCGTTGCGGGGTCCGTGATCCCACCCGGGATATCGACGATAAAGGCGACCATGCCGATCATCAGAAGCGGGGCCGTTTCGCCGAGTGCCTGCGCCATACCGATGATGGTGCCGGTCATAATGCCCGGCATCGCCAGCGGAAGGACATGGTGGGTGACGACCTGCATACGTGATGCACCGAGGCCGAGCGCCGCTTCGCGGATCGACGGCGGCACCGCCTTCAATGCGGCGCGGGATGCGATGATGATGGTGGGCAGCGTCATCAGCGCCAGCACCATCCCCCCGACCAGTGGCGCCGAGCGCGGCAATCCGAAAAAGTTGATGAACACCGCGAGGCCCAGAAGACCGAATACGATCGACGGTACGGCGGCCAGGTTGTTGATGTTGACCTCGATAATCTGCGTCAGGCGGTTCTTGGGCGCGAACTCCTCAAGATAAACTGCGGCGCACACCCCGATCGGGAAAGACAGCGCCAAAGTCACCAGCATTGTGAGCAACGACCCCATGGCGGCGCCCAGGATGCCGGCGAGTTCCGGTTCGCGGGAGTCGGCGTTGGTGAAGAAAGTCGTGTTGAGTTCGCTTTCGACGATGCCGCGTTCTTTGAGGGTATCGAACCAGGCCATCTGCTGGTTCGAGACGCGGCGGTCGCTTTCGGCGGTGCCCTTGTTGATCACGCCCTTGTTGTAGAGGTCGAAATCGGCCGCAACCGGCAAGCTCAGTTCAACGGTCTGGCCGATCAGCGACGGATCGGATGTCACCAGTTGCTGGACCTGGAACGCCGCGCCGGAGCTGAGAATCGCCGTCAGCGCACGCTTGTCGCGGCGGCCGGTGACGTCCGGGAACTCGGCCAGAAGCGTGTCGAACACCAGCTTGCGGTAGTTGGCGTTGATCAGCGTGGACTGGTCGCGTGTCCCTTCAGGGTCGATCACGTCCTGCTTCAACTCGACGTTCAGCGTGATCGCGCTTTGCGTGAAGGCGGGCAGGCCGCTGGAAATGATCGTCGCAAAAAGAATGACGATAAACGCCATGGCAATGGCCACGGCACCGATTCCATAGGCGCGGAACCGGGCTTCGGCGGCGTAACGTTTCTTGAGGCTGCGGCGGACGGCGTCGGATGCGCGGGCCGCACGGTCGCGGCGCATCTGATCGGGCGTTTGAACATCAGTCATAACGGCATCAGTCATACTGCTCTCGGTACTTGTTGACCACCGCCATGGCGATGATGTTGAGGCAAAGGGTGACACAGAACAGCACCAGGCCCAGCGCGAACGCGGCCAGTGTCTTGGCGCTGTCGAACTCCTGGTCGCCCACAAGAAGGGTGACGATCTGCACGGTCACGGTGGTGACCGCTTCCAGCGGGTTGGCCGTCAGGTTGGCGCCGAGGCCGGCGGCCATGACGACGATCATGGTTTCGCCGATGGCCCGGGAGATCGCCAGCATGAACGAGCCGACGATACCGGGAAGCGCGGCCGGCAGGATCACCCGTTTGATGGTTTCGGACTTGGTGGCGCCGAGGCCATAAGACCCTTCGCGGAGGCTTTGCGGTACAGCATTGATCACGTCGTCGGAAAGCGACGATACGAACGGGATGATCATGATGCCCATCACCAGCCCCGCGGCGAGCGCGCTTTCGGACGAAATGTCGAGACCCAGAAAGGTGCCCTGGTCGCGCAGGAACGGGGCCACGGTCAGGGCGGCGAAGAAGCCGTAAACGACTGTCGGGATGCCGGCGAGGATTTCGAGCAAAGGCTTGACCGCACCGCGTACTTTCGAGGGGGCGTACTCGGCCATGTAGATGGCCGAGAGCAGGCCGATCGGACCGGCGACGCACATCGCGACGAACGAGATCAGAAGCGTGCCGACGAAAAGCGGGATCGCACCGAACGCGCCGCTGGCGCCGACCTGGTCGGAGCGCAATGCCGTCTGCGGGCTCCATTCGAGGCCGAACAGGAACTCGGCCGGCGAGACCTTTTCAAAGAAGCGGTAGGATTCGAAGACCAGCGACATCACGATGCCGATGGTCGTCAGGATCGCGATCACCGAGCAGACGACCAGGATCGTCATCATCGTCTTTTCGACCTGATTGCGGGCTCTGAGAGACGGGTCGATCTTGCCGCGCGCATAGGCGATCGCGGCGATGCCGATCACGAGGATCAGGACGAATTTGGCGAGTCCGCTCGTCTGCAAAAGGCTGACGTACTGATCTGCGGCCGCCTGGACTGCGGGCGTGATCTCGCCGGACGTGATGTTACCCGATGCCAGGTTGCGGATGTCGTTCATGATCAGAGACATCTGCGCCGGATCGCCTTCGAGCATCCGTTCGGGCAGGTTACTTTGGACGATCATCTCGACGATCGGGGTTTGAAAAACCGTCCATGCGCCCAGGATCAGTAATGTCGGGATGCCGCACCATAGTGCGACAAAATAACCGTAATAGTGGGGCCGTGAATGAAGCCGGGACGCCGTTCCCCCGGCGCTCGCCAAGGAGCGCGAGCGGCCGAGATAAAAGCCGCCGACGGTAAGGATGATGAGCGCGCCGAGAACGAAGGTGAATGACATTTTCTATTTTCCTCGAAGCACGCTGAACTGTTGTTTTTGGTCTGGCATATTCAATAACGAATGGGATGAAGGGGGTCCCCGGCGAAATAACCGGGGACCCGTTGTCCTTACATCGAGATGTTGTTGGCCATCATCTCGCCGTCTTTCTGGAACTTCTTGCGCTCCGCATCCGGCATCGGGATCAGACCCTTGTCGGAGAGGATGCCGCCCGGACCGAAGGTCTTTTCGGCGGTGAACGCCGCGACGTATTCCTTGATACCCGGGACTTCGCCGACGTGCGCGCCCTTCACGTAGAAGTACAGCGGACGCGACACCGGATAGGAGCCGTCAGCGATGGTTTCGAAATCGGCGGAGATGCCTTCGATGATCGAACCCTGGACCTTGTCGGCGTTCTGATCGAGGAACGAGTAACCGAACACGCCGTATGCATCGGCATTGGCTTCCAGTTTGCGGATGATCAGGACATCGTTTTCGCCGGCTTCCACATAGGCGCCGTCTTCACGGACGCCGTGGCAGATGGCTTTGTATTTCTTCTTGTCGGACTTCTTGAGGGCCTTGATTTCGTCGAAGGCCTTGCAACCGCCTTCAAGCGCCAGTTCGGCGAAGGCGTCGCGGGTGCCGGAGGTCGGCGGCGGACCGAGAACTTCGATTTTCTTGTTCGGCAGCGACGAATCGACATCCGACCACTTCATGTTGTCGTTGTCCTTGAAACCACCCTTGCCGTCCGGAATGGTTTTGGCGAGCGCGAGGAAAATCTGCTTCTTCGAAATCTTCATCTGCTCGGCGGATTTGGCGTTCGCCAAGACGATGCCGTCATAGCCGACTTTGATTTCGGTGATGTCGGTCACGCCGTTCTTGGCGCACTTTTCGACTTCCGACTTCTTGATCCGGCGCGATGCGTTGGTGATGTCCGGATGCTCGACGCCGACGCCGGCGCAGAACAGCTTCAAGCCGCCACCGGAACCGGTGCTTTCGATGACCGGGGTTTTGAACTGGGTGGTTTTCCCGAACTGCTCGGCGACGACGGTCGCAAACGGGTAAACGGTCGACGATCCGACGATGCGGATTTGGTCGCGGGCTTCGGCCGCGGAACCGGCAATAGCGATACCGGCAACGACGGCAATCCCGAGAAACTTACGATACATGGCTGACTCCTGCCTATAGTGCGTTTCGGAGAGGACTCCGTGATAGCGGTTGTCGGATGCGTCAAAACGCCATCTCGGCAATCATTCGCGGCGGAACCTACACTTCGACCGCTTACATTATATGACAGAAATGCTACGGTTTTATGACATACCTGGAGTTGGCTGTGGATAAGGCTTTGAACCGGTCAGAGCCGGTCAGATTCGTTCATTTCTGGGCTGCAAACCGGTCGGAATGTAGACCGTGAAAGTGCTGCCTTTGCCGAGTGTGCTCGCAACTGCGAGATGGCCGCGGTGACGGCTGACGATATGTTTGACGATCGCCAATCCGAGGCCGGTCGAGCCGATGCTGTTGTCACCGGCGCTGGAGCGCGCTTCATCGACGCGAAAGAAACGCTCCGTCAGTCTGGGGATCAATTCCTTGGCGATACCCTGACCGTGATCGGAAATGGCAATGGAAACGCCCGGTCTTGCGGTGCCCGGAATCCGTTCCGCGCTTTTCAGCTTGATATCGATGGCATTGTCCTTGCCGCCGTATTTGATCGCGTTTTCGATCAGATTTCGAAAAACCTGATGCAACTGATCCGAATCCGCGATCGCTTTCGGCAGGTCCGGCGCGCAATCGACGTTGAAGGTGATGCCTCTCGCCGAGGCCTGCGGCTCCAGGGCCTCGATCACGTTATTGATCGATCGCGTCACATCGACCGCGTGCCGCGGCGGGACGTGTTCGTTGATCTCGACCCGGGTCAGCGACAACAGGTCGTCGATCAGACGCGCCATGCGCTGGGACTCCCGGTACATAATGTCGAGAAACCGGCTGCGGGCTTCGATATCGTCGCTCGCCGGGCCACGCAGCGTTTCGATGAACCCGATGAGGGCCGTCAACGGCGAGCGCAGTTCATGCGACACGTTGGCGACGAAGTCGGCGCGCATTTCCTCGGCTTTCTTGGCGGACGTGATGTCGTTCAGGACCAACGTCGCGACGGCGCTGTCGTCAAGGGGAGCATTCGGCAGGCGTTCGATCCGGTACGACATGCTGCGCGAGACGGGGACCGGTAAAGTGTATTCGCCTTCCGCTTCCGGCGCGCCCTTCAGGACACGGTCGAGGCCGTCGAGCACGCTCGGATGACGGAGGTTCAGTGCGAGGTCGCGCCCCGGCGCATTGATGCCGACCAGTTCCAGCGCCGCCTTGTTAGCCTGGAGGATGCGGCGTTTGTCGTCGACGACGATCACCGCCGTGGGGATGCGGTCGAAGACTTCCTGCGAGATCAGCGCCATTTGCGGTTCCGTCCGTTGCGCCGTCTATGATTTGCGGCGAATACCGATCACGCGGCCCTTCTTGTCTGGCGCCGCGAGGGTTTGGTGCTCTTTATATATCTCTCCGATCCGCGTTTGCACGTGATCGATGAAGGGGCCGACTTTCCGGGTATTCAAATTGACCTGAAGGATCATCAACTCGTTTGTCGCGCACAGGCTATCGTCTTTCGCATTGTACATGGTGTGGAAGAGATGCAGCCGCTTTTCGTCGTGGTCCAGAACCTGCGAGGTGACATAGACCGTTTCGCCCTCCATCACCTCGTTGTCATACGTAATGTGGGCTTCGGCGACGAAAACCGAGCTGCCGGTTTCGAGCCGGAGTGCCTCGTCCATGCCGATGTGCATAAGGAATGCGTCCGTCGCGTGATCGAAGATCAGGACATAATAGGCGACATTCATGTGGCCGTTGTAATCCACCCATTCGGGGGAAACGGTTTCTTCCCAGAGCCGGGAGGGGGAGATTTCGGACATTAGCTTTCCTCTTGCCGGTTTTCTTCTGTTAGCCGATCACGGCGCGCTTGTCGACGTACCCGGGCTCGGCCACCATAGGGCATGTTGAAGATCGAACACCTGTCGCGTGCCGTTCTCAAGCCGGTCAGCCTGGAAGTGTCGGGCGGTATTTGCGTTGCGATCCGCGGTGCATCCGGGTCGGGGAAGTCGCTGTTGCTCCGGGCGATTGCCGATCTGGATCCGTGCAGCGGCCGGGTCTCGCTCGACGGCACGGAGCGCTCGGCCATGGCGGCCAACGACTGGCGCCGCCGGGTCACATACGTCGCGGCGGACAGCGGCTGGTGGACGGACAAAGTAGGCGATCACTTCGAATATCCCGACATCGCCGCGGGCTATCTGGTGCGGCTCGGATTTCATGGTGATGTGATGTCCTGGCCGGTTAGCCGCCTTTCGACCGGCGAGCGTCAGCGCCTCGCGTTGCTTCGCGCCATGGTGCAGTCGCCGCGCGTTTTACTGTTGGACGAGCCGACCTCGGCGCTCGACCCGGAAGCCACGGCCAAGGTCGAAAGTTTGCTCCATGAAAAGATCAACGGCGGAATTATCGTCGTCATGGTGACCCATGACGCCGGTCAGGCGGCGCGCATGTCCAAACGCCGCTTCCGCATGCAGGATGGCGTCCTCAGCGAGGAAGCGTCATGAACTATATCGAGCTCAGCTATCTGGATATCGCGCTTGCCGCCTCGCTTTTGACGGTGAACGCCGGGCTTTCGATCTATTACCGGCTTGGAACGGCGAAGCGTCTGTTGGTGGCCGCGACCCGCATGGTCGTTCAGTTGACGTTGGTTGGACTGGTGCTGAAGGCGTTGTTCCACACGGTCTCGCCTTGGCTGACGCTCCTGATCGGCCTCGCCATGGTCGGTTTCGCCGGCCGCGAGGCGATGGCGCGGCAGGACCGGTCGTTCATCGGGTTTTGGGGATATGGGCTCGGCACCACGTCGATGCTGATGGCGGCGGCGATCGTGACGATTTTCGCACTGGCGACGCAATTCCATGCTGATCCCTGGTACGACCCCCGTTACGCGATTCCGATCCTAGGTATGATTCTCGGCAACACCATGACCGGGGTCAGCCTCGCCCTGGACCGCTTACTGGCCGAAGCAGATAACGGTCGGGCCCGGATCGAGGCCCGCCTTGCGCTTGGCCATACCTTCCGCGAGGCGATGCAGGAGCCTCTCAAAAGCGCCATGCGTGCGGGATTGATTCCGACCGTCAACGGTATGGCGGCGGCAGGATTGGTGTCGTTGCCGGGTATGATGACCGGTCAGATTCTGGCCGGCGTCGATCCGGTCGAGGCCGTCAAATACCAGCTTTTGGTGATGTTCCTGATCGGCGGAGGAACGGCGCTTGGCGTATTTTGTGCGGTGATGATCGGTCTCCGGCGGTTGACCGATACCCGTCAGCGGCTGCGGCTCGATCGGCTTCGCGTGGAATGACCGAAATTTCTCGGCCAAATCCCTGTTTTTGTTGGCCCATCGGGTGCGGGCGTTGTAAAAGCGCAGCACCCAAAACGTAAGCTTTTTCGAGGAGACCGCGCGGGCATGGGTGAAGCCGGTCGGGAAATCTCTCTGGTCGATATTTCGGTCGTCGTGCCGGTCAAGGACGAGGCGGATAACGTCTTGCCCCTGATCCGTGAAATATCGGCCGCGCTCGACGGCGTGCGCCCGTTCGAAATCGTCTATGTCGACGACGGATCGACAGATGGAACGGTGGCAAAGCTTGCCGAAGCCAAGGCCGAGTTTCCAATGCTGCGCATTGTTCGTCATGACGGTTGCTTTGGGCAGTCGCAGGCGATCCAGACCGGCGTCCGCCATGCCGCGGCACCATTGATTGCGACGCTCGACGGCGACGGGCAGAACGATCCATCGGATATTCCGACGCTGCTCAAGCGCTTCGGGGACGAGGGCGGCTCGGCGGATGCGCTTTTGATGATCGCGGGATGGCGGGCCAAGCGCAAAGATACTTGGTTGAAGCGAATCTCGTCTAAGGTCGCCAACACCGTGCGCGGTACGCTGCTGGGCGACGCGACGCCGGATACGGGTTGCGGTCTCAAGGTGTTTCCGCGTGCGATGTTCCTGGCGTTTCCCGGGTTCGATCATATGCATCGTTTCATGCCCGCGCTGACGATCCGCGCCGGCGGTCGTGTTGTCTCCGTTCAGGTCAATCATCGGCCGCGCGAACGGGGGACCTCAAAATATGGGCTCTTCAACCGGCTCTGGGTCGGAATCGTCGACCTGATCGGTGTGATGTGGCTCAACCGCAGGCCGAACCGTGTCCGGGTTGCCGCCGATGACGGTCAAGAGACGCAATGACGCCGCGTATCGTTATCCGTTCCATCCTTTTGTTTGCGTTGCTGATCGGGGTCGGCGCGGCGATCAAGCTGACCCCTTTGGGGAGCGTTCTCGACGAAGGCTGGATCGATACTTATGTGCGAGGCGAGGGCATTAAGGGCGAGTTGATCTTTCTGGCGGCGGGCGCGCTGTTCACGGCGGTCGGGCTGCCGCGCCAGGCGGTCGCCTTCATGGCCGGTTACGCCTTCGATATTGCATTCGGTACATTGATCAGTGTGGCTGCCGCGGCGCTCGGCTGCCTGACGACTTTCCTGGTCGCCCGCTTCCTTGCGCGTGATCTGGTCGCGCACAAGTTTCCCGACAAGCTCAAACGCATGGACGCGTTTCTGAGCGAGAATACCTTCACGACGACGCTCCTGATCCGATTCCTGCCGATCGGTTCCAACGTGCTTACCAATATGCTGGCTGGCGTATCGCGCGCGCACGTCACGCCGTTCATCGCCGGTTCGGCCATCGGTTATATTCCGCAGATGCTGATTTTCGCGCTGGTCGGTTCCGGGTTTGCGGTCGAGCCTGGGGCTCGGCTCGTCGTCAGCGTGGTGCTGTTCGCCGCTTCCGGGGCGCTTGGGGTATGGCTCTACCGCCGTTATCGCGATAGTCATAAGCTGCTCAACGCCGGCGTGGTCGATGCCGGCGACGTAGGTGCCAGCGAGGCGGCGAAGGAATGAAGCGTATCGACGTGCCGGGCCGGGTCCCCGTTTGGGCGATTTGCTGGCTGATTACGGTTGTAGCGGCGGTTACGTTGCGCCCGCCGTTGCCGGTCGATGAAACACGATATCTCTCCGTCGCCTGGGAAATGTGGCTCAGGGGCGATTTTCTCGTGCCGCATCTTAACGGGGAGCCCTACCACCACAAGCCGCCACTGCTATTCTGGTTGATGACGGCGGGCTGGTCCGTCTTCGGGGTTAACGACTGGTGGCCCCGCTTGGTCGCACCGTTGTTCGCGTTGATTGCGATGTTCTGGACAGGGTGGTTGTCTCGTCTGATCTGGCCGGGGGAGGCGGCCGTGGCGCGTCTGGCCCCGACGATCCTCGCGGGCTCTGCGTTCTGGACGGTTTTCCAGACCCTAACCATGTTCGACATGATGCTGGCGACATGCACGATCGCCGGCATCGGCGGGGTCGTATCCGCATGGCGGACCGGGGCGCTAAGTGGGTGGATGATTGCCGCGCTCGCGATCGGCATCGGCGTGCTCGCCAAAGGGCCGGCGATCCTGTTGCATATCCTGCCGGTCGCCTTGCTGGCGCCGTGGTGGGGGCGCGCGCTCCCAAGCGGGCCGGACCGGCCGCTGGTGTCGTGGAAGGGCTGGTATTTCAGGTTGCTGCTGAGCGTCCTGATCGGTGCCGCGATCGCGCTTTTGTGGGCGATCCCGGCGGGCATCCGGGGCGGCGAGGAATACCGCAACATGATCTTCTGGGGGCAATCGGCGGGCCGGATCGTCGAAAGCTTCGATCATGCGCGGCCGTTCTGGTGGTATGCGGCGCTCCTGTTGCCGCTGCTGCTGCCCTGGCCGGTCTGGCCCAGGCTGTGGCGTGCGTGCCGTGTTTCGAGGGTGCTTCAGGACGGCGGTCTCCGGTTGCTGGTGGCCTGGGTGGTGCCGGCGTTCGTCACGTTCTCGCTGATTTCGGGTAAGCAGCTGCATTATTTGCTGCCGGAATTTCCGGCGTTCGCGTTGTTGTTCGCGCATCTGTTGGCCAAAACAGCGGATATGGAGGGGCGGCGGTTTGACGGCCTGATCGCGGCCCTGTTTTTTGCGGTCCTTGGCGGTGCGACGCTGTTGCTGCCGGACGATCCGGCCTTCTTCGATGCGCCGGTCTGGTTTCACCGGCTGGATACGCACTGGGGCTGGCTGCTGATCCTTGCTGCCGGCGCATGCTGGTTTTGGGCGCGCCGGGACGTCGGGCGGGGCGTTGCCGTACTTGCCGTTTCGATGTCCGTTCTGGTTGCCGTCGTCCATCTGGCGGCGCGGGATTCGCTGGCGGTGGCCTACGACCTCAGGCCGATCGCACGCGAATTGAAGGCATACGAAGACAACGGCAAGCCGCTGGCGAATTTCGGTGCCTATCACGGGCAATATCAGTTCCTGGGCCGGCTGACGACGCCGATGGCGGAACTCGGCCTGACGCGGGAATTCACCGAAAGCTATGTCGCCCGGCATCCCGACGCGGTGGTCGTTGCGTATTATTATCTAGACAAGATGCCCGACTTTCCGGAAGGCGCCACACCGCTTGCGGCATTCCGGTTCCGGGATTACCGGGTGCTATTTTGGCGGGGCGCGCAATTGCGGTCGTATCCCGGTCTCGGCAATCGTTCGTAGCCCATGACGTTTTTCTGTCGAACGATGAAGTTTTTGTAAACTAATTTACATTCGGAATCGTGCTCTCTATCCTGCGCTGACGGGTAATCTGAACAGGTGAGGCTTCGGTGGCAGAGATCACGCGATCCGGTATCAGCGACCGGCAGCAGGAAATCGTCGGCCTCGTCCGTGATCGCGGGTATGTCTCCATCGACATGCTAGCGGAACGTTTCGGCGTCTCTCAACAGACGGTCCGGCGCGACATCATCTTCCTCGCGGAGCAGAATCTCGTGCAGCGCCACCATGGCGGGGCGGGTCTTCCACCGGGAACCGACACCCTCGCCTACTCCAACCGGAAGATCCGCAACGCCGCCGAGAAAGCCCTGATCGGGCGGGAAATCGCCAGGCAAATCCCCAATGGCGCATCCGTTTTTATCGATATCGGGACGACGATGGAGGCGGTCGCAGATGCGCTGGTCGGCCACGAGGGCTTGCGTATCATCACCAACCACATCGGGGTCGTATCAACGCTTTGCGAGCATACCGACTTCGAAATCATTCTCACGGGTGGCCTAGTCCGAAACCGGGATCGTGCCATCACCGGCGAATCGACGACGGAATTCATCCGCAATTTTCGGGTCGGATACGGCATCTTCGGGATCGGCTCACTTACCGACGACGGCCAACTGCTCGACTATCACTATCGTGACGCCCAGGCCTCCCGCGCCGCGCTTGAGATATCCAAGGTGAAGTTCGTCGGCATCGATCATTCCAAGTTCAATACCGATGCGATGATGCCCTTCGCGCACGTTTCCGATATCGATGCTCTGTTCACCGACCGGGACCCGCCGGCCGGCCTGAAACGCGTCATCGACGAAAGCGGCTGTGACCTGTTCGTGGCGCATGACGACGCTACCGAGAAGCCCCTCAAAAGCGCCGGGTAAGCCGTCTTATCCACAGAATGTATATAAATTGACAGTTTGTGTAAGAAAACTTACATTTTTGAGTCATATAAGGGACCCATATCGCGGGTACCAATAACGCGCCGTTTCGAAACGGCCTGTGGAAACGTCGAAGTTAAGCGAAGGCATACCTGTATATGTCGACCATCGAGCTGAGCGGTATTACCAAACGCTGGGGCGAAGCCATCGGCGTCGACGACGTCTCGTTCCGCGTTGACGAAGGCACGTTCGCGATCCTTCTGGGGCCGTCCGGTTGCGGCAAATCGACCACGCTTCGCATGATCGCCGGTCTGGAAGATGTCAGCGAGGGTGTACTGACCATCGGCGGCAACGACATGACTTCGACACCGGCGGCGGCGCGCAAGCTGTCGATGGTGTTTCAGTCGTACGCGCTGTTCCCGCATCTGAACGTCGAAGAAAACATTCTTTTCGGGCTCAAGGTCCGCAAGACGCCTCCGGCCGAAATGGCGACGCGTCTTGGCAAGGTGGCCGAGATCGTCGGCCTTTCAGGCCTTCTCGACCGCAAGCCCTCGCAACTATCCGGGGGGCAGCGACAGCGTGTGGCGCTGGCCCGCGCGATCATCGCCGAAAATCCGATCTGCCTGATGGACGAACCGCTTTCGAACCTCGACGCCAAGCTCCGCCAGGAGATGCGGATCGAAATCCGCGCCCTGCAGCAACGCCTTGGAATGACCGTGATCTATGTGACCCACGATCAGGCCGAAGCGATGAGCATGGGGGACAAGGTGATCCTGTTGAATGACGGGAAGATCGAACAGGAGGGCGCCCCCGACGTTCTTTACGACAGGCCGGCCACGGCCTTCGCCGCGTCGTTTATCGGCACCCCGCCGATGAACCTGTTGAAGACCGTCCCTGTCGACAATGGCGCCGCCATCGACGGTGCAGGCGGGAAGGCGGTCCTGGAGGGGGCCAATGGCGCCTGCCTATTCGGCATTCGCCCTGAGCACATGGAGATTACCGACAACGGCGGGATCGAGGTTGAACTGGTTTCCGCTGATTATCTCGGTTCGGAAACCATCGTCGCCGCGCGCGTCGGGGATCAGAACATTCTCGTCCAGGCGCCAGGTCACGTCCGCGTCCCCGAGCCGGTCAAAGCCCGGGTCACCTGGGACACGAAGAACGTTCACGTATTCGATGCCGGCAACGGCCGGCGTGAAGACAACGTCCGGCCTTTGCCGATCTGAAGCCGGATGCGCAACGCCTGCGCCGGGGAAGCCGGGCGCGGGGCAGGGAGGGCCGCCGGATGTCCGGTGGACCCGGATAACGGAGGAGCAAGGGATGCTTACCAAACTGAAACGCAGGGCCGGGCAACTGGCTTTGGCCGCGGCGTTGAGCCTCGGCCTGACATCGACCGCCTCGGCGATCGAACTCACCATGTACTATCCGGTCGCGGTCGGCGGCGCGCTGACCAAGATCGTCGACGGCCTTGTCGCGGATTTCGAAAAGGAAAACCCGGACATCAAGGTCAACGCGATCTATGCCGGTAACTACAACGATGCCCGCATCAAGGCGCTGGCAGCGCTCAAGAGCGGTGAGCCGGCACAGACGTCGGTCATGTTCTCGATCGATATCTACGAACTCATCGAACAGGGCGCGATCGTCGCCTTTGACGACGTCGTCAAGAGCGACGAAGACAAGGCGTGGCTGGACAAGTTCTATCCGGCGCTGATGGAGAACGGCAAAACCCAGGGCAAGACCTGGGGGATCCCATTCCAGCGCTCGACGATCGTCATGTACTATAACAAGGACGCGTTCCGTGCGGCCGGTCTCGATCCGGAACAGCCGCCGGCAACCTGGGAAGAGCTTGTCTCCATGGGCAAGAAGCTCACCAAAAAGTCGGGCGGAAATGTCGATCAGTGGGGCGTGATGATCCCGTCGACGGGTTATCCGTACTGGATGTTCGGCGCACTTGCCATGCAGAACGGCCAGACCCTGATGAACGGCGACGGCAACCAGACGTACTTCGATGCGCCGGCGACCGTCGAAGCGCTGCAGTATTGGAAGGACCTGGGCGAGAAGCACGGCGTCATGCCGTCCGGCACCATCGAGTGGGGCACGCTGCGTCAGAACTTCCTCGAGGGGAAGACCGCGATCATGTGGCACTCGACGGGTAACCTGACGACCGTCAAGAACAACGCCAAGTTCGACTTCGGGGTCGCCATGCTGCCGGCCATGAAGCGTCGCGGCACGCCGACCGGCGGCGGTAATTTCTACATCTTCGAGAAGAGCACCGACGAAGAGAAAGCCGCCGTGCTCAAGCTGATCAAGTTCCTGACCCAGCCCGAGCGCACCGCCGAATGGAGCATCAAGACCGGTTATCTCGGGACCCGTCCGGATGCTTATGAAACCGATGCTTTGAAAGCCTACGTGAAGGAATTCCCGCCGGCTGCGGTCGCCCGCGACCAGCTCGAATTCGCCACGGCGGAACTGTCGACGTACCAGACGGGCCGTGTCCGCAAGCTCCTGGATGACGCCATCCAGGCGGCGCTGACCGGCTCCAAGTCGCCGGCCGATGCGCTCGGCGATGCCCAGAAGCAGGCTGACCGTCTGTTAAAGCGTTACCGCTGACGACTAAGCCTACACTGTCCCGGGGGCTGCCTATTTGGGGTCCCCGGGCAGTGCGTTTTTCTGATTGGAAGACTTGAGCGCGCGTACACCGGATGAACAGACGGATTTCGCAGTCTTATTTATATGGGTGGTTGCTGCTGATGCCGGCGGCGATCTTTTTGATTGCGTTCACGTACTATCCTGCGGTGGCGACGCTGGCGAAAAGTTTCTTCTCTCAAGGCACCGCCCTCAAGCCGTCCGAGTTCGTCGGTTTCGAGAACTTCGAATACATGCTCGGCGACGACGTGTTCTGGAAGGTTGCCTGGAACAACATCATGTATGCCGTCGGCACGATCCCGATTTCGATCGCGCTGGCGATCCTGATGGCGGTCTGGGTCAACGGGAAACTGCCGCTTCGGTCGCTGACCCGGATGGCGTACTTCACGCCGACGATCCTGCCGATGATCGCCGTCGCCAACATCTGGCTGTTTTTCTATCCCCCGGACATCGGCCTGCTCGATCAGGTTTCGGCGGTATTCGGCCTGCCTAGCCACAACTGGCTCGGCGATCCGGACACGGTCCTCGGCTGCATCATCGCCATCACGATCTGGAAGGAAGCCGGCTTCTTCATGATCTTCTATCTGGCGGCGCTGCAGACGCTGCCGCCGGAACTCGAAGAAGCCGCACGTCTCGAAGGCGCCAGCCGCTGGTATTACTTCCGGCGCGTCATGTTCCCGCTTCTAATGCCGACCACATTGTTCGTGCTGATCAACGCGGTGATCAACTCGTTCAAGCTCGTCGATCACCTGTTCATCCTGACCAAGGGCGGGCCGGACAACGCAAGCTCGCTGTTGCTCTATTATATCTACGAGGTTGCATTCAGCTTCCTCGACCAGGCCTATGCCTCCACGCTGACCGTTGTATTGCTGCTGGCGCTGGCACTGATTGCTGTCGGGCAGTTCTATTTTCTGGATAAACGGGTGCACTACAGATGAGTACGCCCAATCAACACCGGCACTGGACTTATTATCTGGAAACCGTGGGTGCCTGGGCGCTGGCCCTTTTGTGGATACTGCCGCTTCTTTATGCGTTCTGGAGTGCATTTCATCCGCGTGAATACGCGATCACGTTCGAACTTTTCGCACCGCTGACGCTGGACAATTTCAAGACCGCCTGGAACCAGGCGCCCTTTGCGCGGTATTTCCTGAACACCTTTATCCTGGTGACGATGATCCTGGCGGCGCAGTTCGTGCTTTGCACGCTTGCTGCTTATGCCTTCGCGCGCTTCGAATTCCCGGGCAAGAACATTGCCTTCGTGATGGTGCTGCTGCAGTTGATGATCATGCCGGAAGTGCTGATCGTCGAAAACTACGTGACGATGAGCAAACTCAATCTCGTCGACACCATTACCGGTATCGGGCTTCCTTATATGGCGAGCGCGTTCGGTATTTTCCTGTTGCGTCAGACCTTCAAGACGATCCCGCAGGAGTTGGAGGACGCCGCCCGGGTCGAGGGATGCTCACGTCTGCAGATTCTCTGGAAAGTCTACGTTCCGCTGGCGCGGCCGACCTATATCGCCTATGGCCTTGTGTCGGTCAGCCATCACTGGAACAACTTCCTGTGGCCGTTGGTCATCACCAATTCGGTATCGACGCGACCGTTGACCGTCGGTCTTGCGATCTTCGGCGCGCCCGAGTCCGGTGTCGACTGGTCCATCATCACGGCGGGAACGTTGTTGGCGGTGGCGCCGCTGCTGATCGCGTTCCTGCTGTTCCAGCGCCAGTTTGTGCAGTCGTTCATGCACGCGGGGATCAAGTAATGGACGAGAAGAAAACAGATAGTGACTTCGACGCCGACGTTCTGGTGATCGGCGGCGGCATCAACGGCGCCGGGATCGCGCGCGATGCGGTCGGTCGTGGCCTGAAAGTCGTTTTGTGCGAGAAGGGCGATCTCGCAGGCGGGACGTCATCGGCGAGTACCAAGCTCATTCACGGCGGTTTGCGTTATCTTGAGCATTACGAGTTCGGCCTCGTCCGCTCGGCGCTTTCGGAACGCGAAGTCCTGCTGGGAAATGCGCCGCATATCATCTGGCCGTTGAGATTTATCCTGCCGCAGTCGCCCGGCGTCCGGCCGGCTTGGCTGATCCGGCTGGGGTTGTTTCTTTACGACCATCTGGGGGCGCGAAAGCGGCTGGCAGGATCGGGCGCGATCTCGTTGAAGAATTCTCCACAGGGGAAGCCGCTCAAACCGGAACTGACAAAAGCCGCCTATTATTCCGACTGTTGGGTCAACGACGCGCGGCTGGTGGTGCTGAATGCCATCGATGCGTCGGAGCGCGGCGCACGGATTTTGACCCGGACCGAATGTGTCCGTGCCGTGCCGACGGGGTCGGGCTGGCGGGCGACACTTGCGGATCGCCGCACCGGCCAGCAGGCCGACGTTAACGTGCGGCTCGTCGTCAACGCCGCCGGCCCGTGGGCGGAAAAATGCCTGACCGATGTGATCGAAGGGGCGCACGCGACACCGCTTCGTCTCGTGCGTGGCAGTCATATCATCGTGCCGAAAATGTTCGACCACGACGACGCCTATATCTTCCAGAACCCGGACAAACGTATCGTCTTCGCCATCCCGTATGAGCACGACTTCACGATGATCGGGACCACGGACGAGGACTTCGACGGCAGCCTCGATGATGTTCGGGCGTCCGACCGCGAGATCGATTATCTGATCGAAACCGCGAACAGGTTCTTCAACGAGCGGGTTTCCAAGAACGCCATCGTACGGTCGTTCTCGGGCGTCCGGCCCTTGCTGGGCGGTGGCGGTGACGATGCCAAGGAAGTGACACGCGACTATCGCCTGGACCTGAGGAAGACGGCTTCCGGTGCCCCGGTTCTCTCGGTCCTCGGTGGCAAAATCACCACGTACCGGAAATTAGCAGAGCAGGCGGTGGAGAAGATCGCTGCGACGCTCGGCGTAGACGGCGGTGCCTGGACGGCGTCGGCGCCGCTGCCGGGTGGCGACGTGGCGGATGGCGATATCGATGCATTCGCGCGAACCCTGGCCGGACAGTATCCCTGGCTCCCAGAGAACTTGCGGCATCATTACGTGCATACCTATGGCACTCGCACATCGGCGCTGCTGCAAGGGGCCCGGCGGATCGAAGACCTAGGCCGCCACTTCGGCGCCGGTCTCTACGAACGTGAGGTTCTCTATCTTCTCGACAATGAATGGGCGGTAACGGCGGAGGATATCCTCTGGCGCCGGACCAAACTGGGGCTGCATGGGGAAGCTACCATGACCGACGCGTTGCAGCGCTGGATCGACGCGCGGCCCGGCCACAAGTACACAGTCATATCACGCTCGGAAAAAGCCTTATGAAGCCGATTGCCTCGTTTCCCGAAGAACGCCTCAGAGCCGTCAGGGGCGTGTTCACCGATATCGACGACACGATAACCAACGACGGCCGCCTGACCGCCAGGGCCTATGGCGCAATGGAGCGTTTGCAAAACGCAGGTGTCGCCGTCGTCCCCATCACGGGACGGCCCGCGGGCTGGTGTGACCATATCGCGCGGATGTGGCCAGTCGACGGGGTCGTCGGCGAGAACGGTGCGTTCTATTTCCGTTACGACCGCGCGAACAGGCGTATGGACCGGCGCTATGTCGACCCGGATGACGTCCGCGACGAGAAACGCTGGCGGCTCAAGGAACTGGGCGAACAGATTGTCAGGGCCGTGCCTGGCGCGGCGATCTCCGCCGATCAGCTTTACCGGGAAACCGACCTCGCCGTCGATTTCTGTGAGGACGTGCCGCCGCTGAGTGCAGAGAGCATCGATGCGATCGTGGCCCTTCTGACCGAAGCCGGGGCGACGGCCAAGGTCAGCTCGATCCACGTCAATGGCTGGTTCGGTAACTACGACAAGCTGACGATGACGAAGTTGTTCGCAACCGACTGCCTCGGCGTCGATCTGGATGCGTTTGAGGCAGAGTTCGTCTTCACAGGTGACTCGCCCAACGACGGCCCGATGTTTGATTTCTTCTCGAATTCCGTCGGCGTCGCCAACGTCCGGGAATTCGAAGACCGGCTTGCGAGCCCGCCCACATACGTCACCAAAGGGTTCGGCGGTGACGGTTTCGCCGAGGTTGCCGAGATGATGGTCGCAGCCAGGTCGGGGGGCGGTGCATGACAAAGGTTCTGACCTGGAACATCCAATGCGGGCTCGGCGTCGATGGCCGGGTGGACCTTGTCCGTATCGCCGATGTGATCCGAACCATGGCGGATGTCGATGTGATCTGCCTTCAGGAGGTGTCGCGATTCAATCCGGAGCTGGATGGCGGGCAGGGGGTGGATCAGGTTGCGGCGCTCTCGGCTTTGTTCCCCGAATATAAACCGCAATTCGGTGCGGCGATCGACCGTCTGGGAGATCATCCCGACGCGCGGCGGCAATTTGGGAATATGATCTTATCGCGCCTGCCGGTCCTGCAGGTGTTCAACCATCAGCTGCCGCAACCGGCCCCGCAAACGGAATGCAAACATATGCCCAGACAGGCCCTGGAAGTTATTGTGCAGGCGGCGTCAGGGCCGGTCAGGGTTGTGACGACACACCTCGAATATCATGCCGAAGTACAGCGTCTGGCCCAGGCCCGGCGGTTACATGACATCCAGTCCGAGGTCGCTGCAAATCAGGGATATGCGGCATTCGCCCCGCCGGAAGGGCCTTACGCGGCTGCGCCCCGCCCGGTGGATGCGATATTGTGCGGGGATTTCAATTCTGCCCCTGACGACGATGTCTACGGCTGTCTCACGGAGCCGATTGCAGGCGGGTGCGGATTTCAGGATGCATGGCGTATTTGCCATGGGGATCGCCCGCACGCACCGACGTGCGGCATATTCGACCGCAGGCAGTGGCCGCAGGGACCGCACTGCCGGGATTTCTTTTTCGTGGCGGGGACGCCCGCGCAAAGTATTCAGGACGTGCAGGTGAACGAAGAGACCGATGCTTCCGATCACCAGCCGGTCTTGCTGGCGATGGGTTGAAACCCGCCGAATGGTTGCCGAGCCTCGGGCATTCGGCATATCTTGGCGGCGAGCTGAAACGTGAGCCGTCAACCGTATGTCCGACGAAGAACAGGAATTTCTGACCGCGAAGGAACTGGCCGCGCTACTGCGGGTCAAGGAGCGCAAGGTCTATGAACTGGCGTCGAACAACGAGATTCCCTGCACGCGCGCGTTGGGGAAACTCCTGTTTCAGAGAGATGCCATTGATCGCTGGTTGAACGAGAGCAGCACGGGGCTAGACCATGGGTCCAACTCGAAACCCCGGCCCAACGTTATGTTGGGCAGCCACGATCCGTTGCTCGAATGGGCCCTTCGGGAATCCAAGTCCGGAATGGCGATGTTCTTCGATGGGTCGATGGACGGGATCGGCCGGTTTGCCGATGGCGACGGCATCGCGACGGGATTACACGTTTACGAGCCTGACACCGAGACCTGGAATATCGAGACGGTCAAAACCGCCTTCCGGAACAAGCCCGTGGTGCTGAGCCAGTGGATCTGGCGCGAGCGAGGCCTGATCTTCCGTCCCGAACTGGACGGCAAGGTCACGGGGATCGAAAGCGTGGCCGACCTGAAACTGGTGCCGCGCCAGGCGGAAGCCGGGAGCCAGCGGCTTTTGGAATACATCCTTAAAGAACACAAGATCGATCAGGCGGCGCTCGACATGACGCCGGTCGCCCGAACCGAAACCGATGCCGCACTGGCCGTCAGCGACGGGTCAGGCGACGTGACATTGGGGCTCAAATCGCTCGCCAAGCAGTACAGACTGACCTTTGTGCCGGTCATGCGCGAACGCTTCGATCTGCTCGTCGACCGGCGCGCGTGGTTCGACGAACCGATGCAGCGGTTTTTCGCGTTCTGCGCAACAGACACTTTTAAAAAACGTGTCGGGGAACTCGGCGGTTACAACACCGACGGCATGGGCAAGATCGTCTTCAACGGTGCCGGCTGACACCGCAACGGCGGCAAATCCGCTCCGCAGGGTTGACACCCCCCAGCATGTCCCTTACATCACTGGCACTCACTCGTATCGAGTGCTAACCAATCACTGAAATTTAAGATTTATCAAAATGTTATGGAGAGCAATTCCATGAAATTCCGGCCTTTACATGACCGTGTTCTGGTTCGTCGCGTCGAATCCGAACAAAAGACCGCCGGCGGGATCATCATCCCCGAGACCGCGCAGGAAAAACCGATGGAAGGGAAAGTGATCGCTGTCGGCTCCGGCCACAAGGCCGACGACGGCAAGGTGACCAAGCTGGACGTGAAGAAGGGTGACAAGATCCTCTTCGGCAAGTGGTCCGGCACCGAAGTCAAAGTCGATGGTGAAGACCTCATCATCATGAAGGAATCCGACATTCTCGGTGTGATCGAGTAACCGGTCCACGGGAATAAGAAGAAACCAACCACAAAGAACCCAAGAGGGGATTATTTATGGCTGCCAAAGAAGTAAAATTTTCCACCGACGCACGTGACCGCCTGCTCAAGGGCGTGGACACGCTGGCCAACGCGGTGAAGGTGACGTTGGGTCCGAAAGGCCGCAACGTCGTTCTGGACAAGTCGTTCGGCGCGCCGCGCATCACCAAGGACGGTGTGACGGTCGCGAAGGACATCGAACTTTCCGACAAGTTCGAAAACATGGGCGCGCAGATGGTCAAGGAAGTCGCGTCGCGTACCAACGACGAAGCCGGCGACGGCACGACGACGGCGACCGTTCTCGCCCAGTCGATTG
>MDSW01136846.1_pt1 | contig 113858 bp, 74 predicted proteins | sample 811171 | NCBI WGS metagenome assembly MDSW01 (sample SAMN05326641, study PRJNA326480) | marine metagenome | isolation source: seawater | place: Atlantic Ocean: North West | collected 2012 | reverse complement strand
TCGACAATCTGACGGAACCGGCGGAAACGAACGTGTAGACCATGATATGTAACGAAAACGAACGAAGATACGGGAAAGTGAGGGGATCCCTACCACGCGAGGTTCACCGCGCCCTCCACGGACCCGGCGTCCGAGGCTGCGCGGTAGTGGAAGTACACCCTCTCCTCGGGGGACGCGTCTCGGGGAGGGAACCGCGGCGGCGAAGGCGAAGGCGAGGGCGTCGCCGTCTCTCCCTCGTTCGACGCCGTCTCTCCCTCGTTCGACGCCGTCTCTCCGCCGTTTGACGCGCCCTCCTCGACGCTTCTCGGAACGAAAGGTCTCGGCCCGCCGGACGCTCTCACCGCCTCCCAGTGCAAATCGCCGAGGTCGACGTGCGATTCGTGCTCGCCCATGACGACCGCGCGCTCGAGCATCTCCCTCGCGACGGTGAAGAACGTCTCGCGGTCGAGCACGCCGCCGCTCGACGCGATCACCGCGTCTTTGGATTTTCTCAACACCCACGCCGCGTTCGACGTCGCGCTCGCGCTACCTTGCTCCGCGAGGAGGACGTACTTCACGAGCGCGCCCCACGCGTCGGGTGCGGCGTCCGTGGTTTTCTGCGTCTCGTCGTCCGTGACCGGGCCGCCGTCTAAGGTTGCCATCGCGTCGTCCTGCAGACGCGTCCAACCTAAGCGTTCGTCGACGAACGTTTTATACAGCTCCGCCGCGCGCGTGCAATTTACATCCGTCCCGGACCCAGTGTGGTGCGCAATCGCGAGGACGTGCGGCGCGCGCCAGTGCCCAGCCTCGGATGCGGCCTCGTAAAACTCCACTGCTTTCTTCGCGTCCATGTCCACGCCGAGGCCGTTTTGGTAGATCGCGCCGAGGTTGAAGTTGCTATCCGGGTCGCCCCTCGCCGCGCCGGCTTCAAACGCGAGCCGAGCGGCGGTGTAGTTTCTCTCCACGCCCCAGCCGTTGAAGTGTAAAACCCCGAGGCCGTTGAACGCCGCGGGAAGCTTGTTGGTCCTCGCCGCGTGCTCGAAGCGTCGCCTCGCCTCCGTGAAGTTCTGCGGCGTGGAGATGCCTTTCATGTGCATGTACCCGAGGTTAAACGCCGCGAGCTCGTCCCCGGCGGCGGCGGCGGCTTCGAAATCCCTAAACGCCTCGGCTTCGTCCCGCTCTACGCCTCGTCCCATGAGGCGGCGGTACCCCAGGTGCCTCTGCGCCTCCGGCACCCCCCGCGCGGCGAGGTCTTCCTCCATGAAGATCTGCTCGTTCCCGTTCTCGAGCTGGTCTTCGCTGACCCACCGCGCGTCTCTCTCGCGCTCGCGCAGTAACCCGGGCGACCGCGGGAGCTGGAAGTCCTCGTTCTTCTCCGCGTCCTTCGCGGCTTCGTCCGCGACGGGCTTGATCCACCCCAGCGCGGTCTCGCACTTCGGACCCGCGAGCACTTCCGCGGGCGCGCCTCTCGCGTGGTACACCCTGTCCGCGACCGCGAGCCGCGCCTCGGAGGAGCCCATCTCGCCGGAGACGACGAGCGCCGTCCTCGCCCACGCCTTCGGATCCGCCTTGGCCGGGTGCGCGCCGTCCACCGGCCGCGAGGACCAGCTCACGGTGCCGTAGTCAAAGAACGGGTCGTCCGCGTGCGCATCCGGGATGGGATACGCGTCGGGGGGCACCAGACCGGCTTCCACGAGCGCCGCGAGGAGAAACAGCGCGTCGGAGACCGCGATCCAGTCGTCAGGGGTGTCCTCGTACGGGTCCGGCTCGGCGTCGTCGTCGTCGTCGAGCGCTTCCCCATCCGCGGCGTCCGCGTTCGCCCTCGCGGGGTCGAGCGTGCTCTTGATCACCTCGCGAACTTTCTCCGCCGCGTCTTCGACCGCGGCAGCCTGGCGCGCCGCTTCATCGCTCGCCCCCGCGTCCGCGTCCGCGTCCGCGTCCGCGTCAGCCGTCGCCGTCGCCGTCGTCGCGGAAGTCGTCGTCGCGGTGACGTCCCCCGCGGCGTCGACGACGACGACGCCGTCCACCGCCGCCGCGGGATCGGCGCCCTCCGCGGCGGCCGCGGCGGCGTCGACGCCCGTCGAGGACGTCTCCACCCCCAGCGCTTGCATGATCGCCTGCGCCGCCTGCGCCGCGCCGCGGCCTCGCTCGCCGTCCGCCATCTGAAAGTTGAACTTGACGTGCACCGCGCCGGTGCCGGGTATCTTCTCAACGACGATCGCGTCTTCGCCGTTGAGTAAGACGTTCTCCGAGTGAACGCCCGCGGCGTCGTCGCCGTCGCCGACGTCGACGCCGAACGCGCGCAGGATGTTCCGCTCCGCGTCTTGAAGCTTCTTCTTCGCGGTCATGGACTGCTTCGCGTTCGCGGCGTCCGCGGACTTTCTCGCGACTCGCCGCACCTCCTCCGCCGTCGGCGCGTTCGCGACAAAGGCGAACAAGTCTTTAAACGCCCGCACGACGTCCCTGCGTTCGTCGTCTACCGCGTACAGCATGTCCTCCATCTCCGCGAGTTTGTATTCGTACGCCTCCCTCGCCGCCGCGCTCGCGTTCAAACGCGCGGCGCGCTCCTCCGCGGTCTCCGGCTCCGCGCGCTCAAACTCGAACGCCGCGTCGTCCTTCGCGTCCTCGGCATCTTCTCGCGTCGCCGCGTCGCCGCCGTCCCGCGTCGCGCCGTGGACGTCGCCGATTTCGTCGCGAGTGTCGAGGTCGCCGAGGTCGCCGAGGTCGCCCGTCGCGAGGTCGAACTCGCGTTCGAGCGCGTCGAGCTCGTCCCACCTCTCGTCGTCGCCGTAAAACGCGTTCGCGCGCGCCTCCACCTCGTCGCGGCCGCGCGCGTCCTCCTCCTCCTCCGGCGCCGCGCGATCCTCCTCCGTCGCGTCCTCCGCGGTCGCGTCGCGGTGCGTCTCGCGGTCGGCCTCCTGATGCGCGCGGAGATCGTTCGAGCGCTTCAGGTCGTCCGGGTCGCCGAGGACGTCGTCGCCCGTCTCCTCCGTCTCCGGAGGGGGCGCGCGAGCGCGATGATCCCGGTCGCTCTCGAGATCCGCGCCGCGCGCGGAGATCTCGTCCGGGGCGCTCCCCGGCGCGTCGTCGCGCGCGGGCGCCTCATCCGTCGCCGGCACCGACCGCGACCGCGGCTCCGGCTGCGGCTCCGGCGCGATCGGCGGCTCCGGCTCCGGCTCCGGCCATCGCTCGTCGTCGTGCCCGCGCACGTCCAGGTGCGGGAGCTGCGCCGCGTCGCGCTCTCGCACGCCGTCGTCCGCGTCGCACGCCGCGGGCGCGATCGCGCACGACAGCAGCGCGAGCGCGAAGAGCGTCGCGACGAGCGTGCCCCACGCGCGCCCGCGGCCGTAGGAGGGGGGGCGTCGCGCCCGTCGCGCTGAGACCCCACCGCGCGCCATGGTCCCGCGTGGGGTGGGGGGCGCGGTGTTCGAGTGATTCCGCGGCTTCGAAGAGAGGCCACTGGCGCTGGCTGGGAGTCGCACGCCCGCGCCCCGGTCCGTTTTTCGTTCGCGGCGGCGTTCGGAGTCCCATAGATACACTTGATTACAGCATTCTATCGCGTATGTGCATCCGCGCGCCGTGCACACGATTCTAACAAATATAACTAACAAGATACGCCTGCGCCGCCCGGTCGACGTCCCCCCGCGTCCGCTCTGCGGGCGGAAAATACAATTCACGCCGCCGCCTCCTGTCCCGGTGACGCCCCCGAGACGTCTTCGAGCAGGAGCTCTCGCTCCAGAGCCTCGCGGTCGGCCGCGGTCATCCCCCGCCGCCACGACTGAAAGGGTATGGACCCTTTGAACCCTTTCTTCTCGTACTCCTCGCGCATCCTCGCCTCGAGCAGCTTCTTCCGCGCGACGACGCCCAGCGGTTTCGCCGGGTCCGTCGTCGCCTTCCGCTTGCCGCCGCCGCCGCCGCCGCCGCCGCCGCCGGACGCGAGCGCCAACGCCGCCTTCGCGTCCCCCGCGCCTTGCACCGTCGCGTCCTCGCCTCGATCCCTCGCGGAGCTAGCCCCGCCCCCCGTGGATCTCGCGCTGAACCCGGGGAGCATCGACAGCGCGATGTCGTCGTACGACGCGCTCCGGTCGTCGGCGGTGAGCGTCGTCCCGCCGCTCTGCGTCGCCGCCGCGCCGTCGCGTTTCCCGCCCCCGCGCGCGCGCGTCGCCTTCTTCTCGTACGCCTCGAGAGCGTCCAGGGACGAGATCGGATTGCTCGGATTGTTCGGGATGAAACACGCGATCGCGCCCTCGGGGACGACCTCCCCGGGCGCGCACGTCACGAACCTTCCCGGGACGGAGTGCCGCGAGCTCGAGCTCGGCCGGCTTTTGCTCTCTCTCGCGTCGCGTTTTTCATTCTTCTCCACGAGCGCCTTGAGACGCCTCTCCGCGACGGCGGTGCGCTTCTCCAGCTGCGTGACCTTCGCTTTCGCAGCCTTCTGGTCCCACATCACGTGCTTCTTCAGGTGCCTGTCCAAGTCCAACCGCGTCATGTACGTCATCCCGCAGTCCGGGACGTCGCACTTGAACGGCCGCTCGAGCGTGTGCAGCGCCTTGATGTGCACCTTGAGCGAGTTTCTCGAGCTCATCGACTTGCCGCACTCGGGGCACTCGAACGGCTTCGTCGTCGAGTGCGTCTTCCCGTGCGCTTTCAGATCCCCGCTGCTGTAGAACGACCGCCCGCACCCTTCGTGCTCGCACGTGAACGGTCTCTCCCCCGTGTGCACCTTGCGCACGTGTATCGCCTTCTGCGTCGCGTGCTTGAACGACCGTCCGCAGCCGTACGGACACGGGATGTGCCCGGTCGTGTACGGCGTCGCGATCTTCGTCACGACGTTGTTCACGATCTTCCTTCCGCTGAAGTACGTCAAGTCCCCGTTTTGGGGCTTGTCGTTGCCGCTGTCGTCCGCGGGGACGCTCGCGTGCGACGGCGGCATCGGCAGCGGCGGCGTCGCGGTCCGCGTTCCGGCGTGGCTCGACGATTGCATCATCATCCCTTGCGGCGTCGGAGGGACCGCTCCGTTGAACCCGGGGACGATCAAATTGACGCCGCCGTTCACCACGCCCAGGGCTTGAAGCTGCGCCATCGTCGGGGGGGTACCCGCGTTGAACATGTTCTGCATCGCGGCCGCGACGCGCACGGCCTCGCGCGCGTCGCGCGAGCAGAGTGTCACGTTTCATTTCGCGAAAGGTCGCGAGAAATTATTTTCCGCCACTTTTGTGGTCTGCCAAAGGTCGCGCGGACAGCAGCACGAGTTCCAGCACGAGTGCTTCGATACCAAACTGGTCGGTCGATTTGTTTGGTTTCGAAGATTCGAACCCAAGCATCGAGCACATCGCCGAGCGCAGGATGGCGCGCCCCCGCGGGCTCGTCGCTCTCGCGGGGGTGTGGCTCGCGGTCGTGTCGTCCGTCGCGGACGCGCAGTTCAGCCCCCCACCCCAACCCCCGCCGTCGCCGCCGCCGCCTTCGCCGAACCCGCCTTCGCCGTTCCCGCCGCCGACCCCGTCGCCCCCGCCCGCGACCGGCTTCGCGGCGACCGTGCACATCATCGACAACACGACGGACAACTTTGGCGTGATACCGACGACGTCGAACTGCTGCCAGTGGTACAAGTGGTGCGAGAACACGAATATCGCGTACCAGTGCACGGACACGATCGTGAGCGCGTGCCGGGCTTCGATCGCGTCCGCGGCGTCGTGGAACGACGAGTGCAAAGCGTGCATGATGTGCTACGACTCGCGGGCCACGGACTGGGACGCGAGGAAGAAGTCGTGGCTGTCGATATACCACCCGTACCAGGCGTGCATCGACACGACGAGGAAGGTCATGACGCAGGCGTTCGTCGCGGACCCGCACCACATGCGCGTCGAGCGCGAGGAGCAGACCGCGAGGGACGCCGTGAACACCGGGCAGCCGCAGTTCATCGTGTGCGGAGAGTTAAACTACAAGTGTCTGAAGATCAAAAATCCGCACAAAGCCGGGACGCCGTGCGAGGTCATCCCGGGGGTGAAAGTCCCGAACAAGTTCCAGACGAAGTTCGGCAGGATGTACGACCAGAGCTCGAAAGACCCGAGGAAAGGGCCGCAGCGGGGACGGCTGCTCCCGGGCGCGGGTATGGTCGTGAACGACGCGATGCCGCAGAGCGAAGTCGTCGCGGACATGGCGGACCGAGACCCCGCGGTGCATCCGGGGTTCGAGTATCCACTGGGGGTGACGAAAGGGGACGGCACCGGCGTCGCGGGGATTTACCAGGAGCCAAAGTACGTGAACACGTCGGATCCGCTGAAAGGGCGGGCGACCAGCACGCAGGGGGGATAGGGAGTACATTTAGAAGAGGCGCTTTAGATCTTATATTATTGAGAGACGCCGCTTACGCACAACCTCGCAGGAGGCTCACATGTCCTTCTTCGCGGACTCGGTGCTCTCCTCCGGGAGCGGCTCCGACTTGTCTTCCGAGGCCTCGATCGCTTCCTCTTCCTCCTCCTCCTCCTCGACCGCCGCCTCCTCCTCTTCCTCCTCCTCGACCGCCTCCTCCTCGACCGCCTCCTCCTCGGCCGCTTCCTCCTCGGCCGCTTCCTCCTCGGCCGCTTCCTCTTCGACGACTTCCTCCTCCTCGACCTCAGGCTCAGGCTCAGGCTCAGGCTCCACCTCCTCTTCCACTTCCGCGAACGACTCGGGCGCCTTCGCGACCGGCTTCGGCGCGGGCGCGGGCGCCGCCTTCTTCGGCTCCGGCGCGGGACCGTACCCGTCCTCCTTGGAGACGGCTTTCTTCTTCGCCGGAGGAGGAGCCGCCGCCGCCGCCGCCGAGGACGCGGATCCGATCGCGCCCGCGACGCCGCCCACGGTATCCTTCACGTCCTCAAAGAGATCGAGCGGGTTCTCGTACGACAGGATCTTGTTCACGAGCGTGGAGCCGAGACCGATGACGCCCGCGTATTGCAGCGCCGTCTCGTAGTTGAGCGCCGCCAGCGTCACCAACGCGAGACCGCCGAGGTACGGCGCCGCGGAGACCGGCTCCGAGGAGATCTGCGTCCGGACCGTGCCGATCTGCGAGGTGACCTTCTGCGTGATCTGCGTCGCCGCCGCGGACGTGTCCTCGCCGAACACCTCGACGATGGACTTATCGTACGACCCCTTCATCCTCGTCTTCAACCCGGAGCTCCGCCACGCGTCGAACCCGCCCTTGAGGACGAATGCTCGGCGCCCGCCGAGGGCGGTGATCGCCTTCGCGAGGTCCGTCGCGTCCGGGCCCATGACGTACACGCGCGCGCCGCCTTTCGTGGCCGCCTTCACCTTCATCGCCGCGATTTCGAGCTCGACCTTTCTCGCGTTCCTCACCGCCCCGCGCGTGCTCGACGCGAGCGGGGACACCTCCACGACGGCGGCTTTCCCGCGCTGCTTCCCGCGCAAATCCGGGGAGCCCTCGTTCCTTCGCGCGTCCTCCGAGCGCGTGTCGATGAGAAACGCGCGATTGTCCGCGCGTAACGCCTCGTCCACGGCGAACGCGTTCTTATCACCGGCGTATCCTTTCGTGACGAGGCCGAGGACGAAGAACGTCGCGGGCACGGCGGCGGCGACGGCGACGAGCGACGCGGCTTTGTCCGCGTCGACCTCCGCCTGCGCGACGAGATCCGCGAACTCGGGGGGGAGGACCGCTTCTAACCCTTTCACCGCGCCGATAGCCGCGGCGTTCACCGCGTCCGTCGCCGCGGTCGCCGCGCCGGAGACCGCGCCCGCGGCCTGAGACGCGGCGGAGCCGACGGCGCCGGCGGCGTCGCCGACGGCTTTGCCCGCGGCGCCCGCGCCCGCGCCGACCGCGCTCGCGGCGCCGCCGATAGCCTTGCCCGCGGGCGCGAGCGCCGTGCCCGCGGACTTCACGCCGCCGCCGATCGCAGCTCCCGCGGACTTCGCGGCGCCGCCGACGGCGCTGCCGGCGCCCGACTTGAGGCCGCCGATGGCGTTGCCCGCGCCGCTGAGTTTCGCCGCCGCCGCCGCCTTCGCGGCGGCCGCCTTCGCCGCCGCGGCAGACGCGGCCGCGGCCGCGGCTTCCGCGGCCTGGTCGGCCGCTCCGGGGCCGGACGGCGCCGCGGGCAGGGAGGGGATCTCAACCTTGGGCATCTCCGGCATCGCGGGCATCTCCGGGAGCTCAACCTTGGGCATCGCCGGCGCGGACATCTCCGGCGCGGACGGCATCTCCGGCATCTCGATCTTCGGCATCTCGAAGCTGCCGAAGGTCTCCGTCAGCTTCGCCGCGGCGTCGGACGCCGCCGCAGAGGCGGCGTCGACGGCATCGGACGCCACCGAAGAGGCGGCGTCGACGGCATCGGACGCCGCCGAAGAGGCGGCGTCGACGGCGTCGGACGCCGCCGCCGCGGCGGCGGCGGCCGGGTCTTCGTCGTCCGCGCGCGCGCTCGCGACGACGGCGGCGTTCGCGACGGCGACGCCGCCGAGCGTCGCCGCGTCCTTCTTCGCGCTCGCGCGGCAGGTGAGGACGGGAGTGGCCCTACGGCAGCCGCCGCGGCGGGCGGCCGCCTTGGGGACGAACGCTGGGCGCGCGCTGGGGCGCGCGATCGCGCCAGCGGACGACGACATCTCTCGGTGTCGGGTCTGCCGAGGGACGAGTCGGGGAGGGCGGGACGCGAGGTCAGCGAGCGATCGCGCGGAGCAGAGCGCGACGACGTGAAGGTCGTGCTGATCGATCACGAAACCCGCGGCGTCGCGGCGACGACGAACGCGACGGCTCGAGACCGCCGCGCGCGATCGATCGCGACCGAAGACGCGACGGACGACGTTTGGGCGAACTGAAGCGAGCGTCGAGCGGTTGGTGGATGACACTATCGCGCGAGCGCGTTATCCTCCTCGGTCCGCGCGCCGCGATCGGCGCTTCGCGACCAGGGCCCCGATCGGGAACGCGCGAGAGAGAGCGGGTATCGCACCTGTGACCGTGTGTTCGCGCGAGCGTTCAATGAGACGCGAGCGCGCGCGATGGACGCGTCGTCGACCCGGGCGCGCCACCTTTTTTTTCGACGTCGGCCAACCAGCGACGCGCACGCGATGCGCTGGCAGCTTCCGGTTCTTTCACGAGCGCGCACAGCGTTTCTGGTTGTCCTGTGCCAGGCCACTGCAGGGGCCCAACTTTAGTCGTTGTTTTTTGCTGGTTTCACGCGACGAAATCCGAAACGCTTCCGCCGCGGCCACTCGGGACGCGCGCTGCCTCGTCGCCCCGCGAGCGACGTCGCGCGCTCGGCGTCGCGCTCGTCGGCGCTCACTAGGCGCGGGAATCGCCCGCGGGCGTCCCCGGATCCGCGCGCGTCGCGTCGCGTCGAACGCGCCGCGCGAGCCCAGATCGTCGTCGTCCTGTCTGCGCGCGAAGGGGGACGTGCACGAATGATGCCGCGCGCCGTCCGCCGCGGGCGCGGAGCCTCCGCCGCGCTGACGTTCGCGATGCTGCTCGCGTGCGCGCTCGCGTGCGGCGCGACGGTCGCGACCGCGGACGCCGCCGCCGCCGCCACCGCCGCCGCGGTCCCGGGCGCGGAGACGCCCTCGGCGCGCGACGCGGACGAAAAAGTGTACGCGATCCGCGTCGTCGACGCGAACGCCAAGGTCAAGGTGCCGCGCGTCGTGACGGGCACGACGCGCCGACCGGGGATCTTGAAGCTCTCCGGGCACGGCAGGATCGCGATGCACAAGATGTTCCACCACCTCACCCTGAAGGTCCACGACGAGGGCGGGTTCGCGGCGAACAACTGCGCGCTGCGTAAGATCGTCGCGACGTCCGCGACGGGGAAACCGAACGCGATCGCCGACGCGCCAGCCGACGCGTCCGGGGAACGACCGCGGCACGCCAACTTCCGCGACGCGAAGATACGGCAGCGCAAGGGCGCTGGATGGGGTCACGCGCACGCGCTCAACCCCGCGCTCGAGGCGACGTTCGGGCCGTACGTCTCCGACGTGATGCTCACGCCGAGGTGCGAGAAGAGACGAGGCGACGGCGTCGCGACGGTCAAGTACCGCGTCGAGCTCGTGTCCTCCAAAGGGCCGGATCTGCGGAGGGTGTTCCGACTCGTAGTCGGCGCCGCGCTCGTCGCGTTCGCGCCCACGATCAGCGGTTGGACCGCGGCGTACTACGGCCTCGGCATGGCGCTGTCCGTCCTCGCCGTCGCGTTGCTCGTCTTGTTCCGCGTGTCGAGGGCGATGCCGGGGGGGCGGGTCGTGAAAACCGGCGGCGCCGTCGTCGCCGCGCTCGCCGCGGTGATCGTCCCCACGGAGGATCTGTCGCGCATAGTCGAAGGGTACGTCGCGCTCATGCTCAAGCCCGCGCAGCTCGTGTTCCGCGCGGTCGTGGAGCAGAACCCCGACGAGGCTGGGCTTCCGTTCGCGTTGTTCGCGACGACGCTCGTGCTCGTCGGCGCCGGCGTCGGGTTCTGGGTCGTTCGAAGGTGGCTCGTGGATCCGTTCTCGGGGGGGGTGGAGCCCACGGTCGCGGGATTCTCGTGCGCCGCGATGCGCGCGATCGGGATCGTGCTCTTGCTGTTCAGCACGTTGGACACCCTGTGCGGCGCCGCGCTCGCGGGGTGCGGCGTCGGCGTCGCCGTCGTGTCGCCGGTGATATCCAGGATGACGCGGCTCGGTCCCGCGCGCGGGAGCAGCGGCAGAGGGCGACCGTCCTCGGGGAGGGACAGCAGGCGCGGAGGGTCTTCTTCGGGGCGTTACGGGTACGCGCGCGGGGACGACTTCGACCTCGACGACGACGCGTCGCCGCGGTCGCACGGCAGGGGCGGCTCCGGCGGCGGCGCGAGACGACGAGTCAGGTGCGTTCGACAAAAGTTTTTCACCCATCTCCCGGTTTCAACACTTGATCGCGTTCCCTTTCAACTGACCGGTGAACTTGTTTTGTATGGAATGGCCCTCAGTTTCGGTTTCGGCGGCGGGGACTCGCCGCCGCCGTCGCGGGGCCGAGACCGCGCGCGCGACCGCGACCGCTCGCCAGGGGACTCCTCGCCGGAGGAACGCGACGCGCGCGGGTCCTCCGCGCGCGGGCGCGGGCGCGGGCGGAAGCGGCGGTCGTTCCCGAAGACGATGGACCCGGAGCCGGAGGAGCCGCACGCGGTTCTCGAGGGCGCCGGCCTCGGCGCGGAACCGGACGACCGCCCGCGCGGCGCCGGGCTTCTGAGGTTCATCGGCGGGCTTCTGTTTCGACGCGGGAAGAGAGGGAAAGATTCGAGAGCGACACCGCCGCCGCCGCCGACGCCGCCGTCGGTGACAGCGACGCCGCCGAGCGCGACGCGCGGACGCGGCCGAGGCGCGAAGACGCCGTTCGCGCCCGTCGTGTCCCCTTCGCCGACGCGCGGAAAGAAACAGGCGGCAGCCGCCGCGAAGGCGCCGCCGAAATCGCCGCCGCCGCCAGTGGGCATGGCCGCCGCGAGCGTCGGGCGGTTCCTGTCGCAGAAGGAGTACGATCATCGCTGCGCGAAGGCGACGGACACCGGTCTCGGCGCGCTGTACGGTACCCCGGAGTTCACGGAGTGGATGAAGAAGCAAGGGCACCGGCTGAGGATCGCGCGAGACTCCGACTCGGACTACTCGGACTGACGAGACCACGACCGTGGATATTTTTTCGTTCACGTGTAACGACCTAAGCGTAAGACTATTCCGAAGGCGTCCGCGCGTTCACCTTCTCCTTCCACGCGCTGAGCTGAGCTTCGTCGAACTCCAACGTCCCGTCCTCGTTCTCCTCTCCCGCGAATTCCCTGCCTCGCACGACGGTTTCCCCGTTTTCGCGCAGGAAGTCCTCCACGCTCCCGGGCTCGCCGAACCACCCGTATCGGTCCGCGACTAAGTGCTGGGCCTGGCATCCGGGGCACCGAACGATGACGACGCCGTTGTCGTACGCCTGGCGCGAGAACCCTTTCACCGCCCGCGTGTCGCACTTGCCGCAGGTGAACATCATGTACAGATCCTTCCGCGGGTTCGGTTTCTCCGCGCCGTCGCGCTCCGTCGCGTCGACGGTCGCGTCGCCGTCCGTCGCGGACGCGACTTCGGAAGTCGTCGCGGACGCGTCGCCGACGGCGCGGTCGCCGCCGCCGGACGCGGACGCGGCGAATCCGCGCGCGGGGAACCCTCCGACCCGGGCGGACCAGGGCGCCGTCGATCGCGGAGGTGCCGAGCGCCCGGCGGCGGCGAGCGCGCATCGACGCGCGGGTCCCGACCGCGCGAGCGCGCGCGTCGCCGCGGTCGCGCGCCGAAGCGCGGTCGCGCGCCGAAGCGCGGCGGCCGCGACGCGAGTCAGCGCGTCTCGCATCGTCGTCGACGCGCGCGCGGAAGTGCGACGAGCGCGGGCGTCGACCCGTCAGGGTCGAGAGCGAGGACGAAACCGTCTCTCGCTAGTGTGGAGGTTTCAGTTCGCTTTCGTTCGTTCCCGCGAACCCCCGCGCCGTCACAACCGGTCGCGCCGACGTCGCCTCGTCCTCGCGAGCGTCCTCGCGAGAGACGCGTGAAGGGAGGGACCCGCCGAGGCGCGCGCCGGGAATCGCATCGGGTGCACCTCGCGGGGAGTCATGTCCGCGCCGACGCCGCAGAAGCCCGTGATCACCGACACGCTTCTCTTTCGGTTGATGAATCCCGAGCTGTACGTCGGGTATAACAGGTGGATAGCGGGCATCGGGAGCGTCGTGTGCGCGGTCGCGATAGCAAAGGTGGCGCACATGAAGTACGAGCACGAGAACGAGAAGAAGGCGCACCCGGAGCGGTTCGCGCGCGCGGAGCGGGACGAGGACTACTGAGATCCGATCTCGAGATTAAAACGAATTCGGTAGCGATCTGATAGCGCCGTCGCCGGCGACGCGGACGAGGACAGACGTCAGGAGGCATGGAGAACCTCCCGCACGAGCACCTCGTCGAGGTCTTAAAACACCTCCCGCGGTCCTCCCTCCTGGACGTCGCGCAGACGTCCACGACGCTCCTGCGAGCCGTCGAAGACCCGTCGCTCTGGCCGCTCGGCGACGACGGCGGCGACGCGTTCGCCCCCGACCCCGACGGCGGCGGCCCGAGAGGCATCGCGCGCGCCGCACACCGCGCCCCGCGGTCCGACGGCGTCGTGCGCCTGACGACCGCGCGGTGGATCGCGTCCACGCTGCGACTGCCGTACCAGCTGCTGCTGCCGCTCGTGCGGTTCGAGGTGAACACGGAGTTCACGCTCAAGGTTGCGACGCACTCCATCGCGGATCGCGTCGCGCGCTCGGAGGCGCTCGCGCCGGACGAGGGCGTGGCGGCGACGGCGGTGGCGGCGGCGGCGGAGGCGGCGGAGGACGCGAACGTGAACATCGCGGGGGAACTCCCCGGCGTGCGCGCGCGCGGCGCGGAGGACGCGTGGTTGATGTCGTTGTCCACGGACGTCTCCGTCGCCGCCGCCGCGGACGCGTCCGCGGCGGCGAGGGCGGCGGTTGCTAACGTCGAGACCGTGGCGCGTCGTCTCGCGTCCGCGCTCGAACGAGAAGCGCGGCTCGCGCGGGAGAGCGACGTCGCCGCTCGCGAAGAATACGCGAGCGACGACGACGAGGACGACGAGGACGACGAGGACGGCGTCCGCGCGCGACCGACGCGACGGAGGCGGTGGCGCGCGATCGCCGCGGCGGCGGAATCCGTCCGCGCAGATCGCGGGTGCGTCCGCGTCCGCCTGTCGTCTCCGTTCATCGTCGCCGCGGCGCTCGTTCGCGACCCAGTCTCGCCCGCGGTGGAGGTCGCGGGGACGACGCCACCGCCGTGGTCCAGGGACGTCCCGAACTCGACCGCGGGTCCCGGGGAGGTGGTCCAGGATGTCGTCCTGCGGCAGCCGTCGCCGACGACGGCGTGGAGCGCGTTGCGGGCGAGCGTCGTCGGCGAGGCGATATGCGCGCTGCGACGTCGGCGGCGCGACGGCGGCGGCGACGACGACGCGACGCGCCATCGGGGATGGGGACCCGCCGTCCGCGCGGTGTTGAGCGCGCTCGAGACGGGGAAAGGGAACGACGGCGACGGCGGCGAGGGCGACGCGGACGCGGACGCGGACTCGCCGGCGGCGGCGGCGGCGGCGGCGGGCGCGACGGGCGGCGGGTTCACCGACGCGCGCGCGGGGATCGCGTGGCCCGCGCTCGTTCGCGATCCGGACGACCCCGCGCTCGGCGTCGGCGACGCGCGCGACGCGGGCGCGTCCTCCTCGCCCGCGCGAAGACCGCGAGGGTTCGTCGTCGGCGGGTGCAAGTGCGAAGACGCGTTGTCTGACGCGATCGACGTCGCGCGTCTGCTCAACGGCGGCGGGACCGTCGGGTACGTGAACGACGACGACGGCGCCGCGGTGCTCGCGCTCGCGCTTCTGTCGTACGTCCCGCGCGCGCACGAGTGCGTGCTCGCGTCCGTGCTGCATCTGAACCACCGATGGCGGCGGTGCCTGAGCGAAGCCGCGGACGCGTTGTCCCTGCGTCGCGAGCTCTGCGCGTCGTCGTTCCCGGCGGCGGCGGGCGACGACGAAAGTATGGCCGCGACGACGAGAGGTTTGGAGCGCGTCGGCGAGCTCGACGCGACGCACGCGATCATGTTAGAGATGTGCGGGATGCGCGCGCGCGAGGCGAGGGACCAGAGAGAACCGTGCCTCGCGGCGTCCGGGGCGACGCGACTCGCCGCCGCCGCGGAGGCGGCGCGCGCGGCGGCGGAGCGAGCGAGAGAGGCGGGGGAGAGCGACGACGCGGTCGAGCGCGCGAGGGAGGGGCTGATGCTGCGCACGCGCGATGCGCTGACGCGCGCGCTCGTCGCCGTCGGCGTGCTCGAGGACCTGGAAGGGGACGGATGATGCGCGAGGCGGGCGACTCGGCGCGTAGGCAACGCGTACTTTAGCAGCGGTGGAAAACGTCCAGTCCCCTCAAGAACTGAACGCCCTTTCGAAACGACATTCCTCGCATCATTTCTTCGTCGCGCCCATCCTCCTGTCGCACGCCAGCGTCATGAGCAGCGGGTACCAGAGCAGGGGCGAGACGCCCCCGCCGACGAACGGAAACGAGGGCCGGTCCTTCTATAAGTCGCTCATGGACGGGTCCGTCGAGGTCGGGACCCTCTTCGGGGTCCCGATCTGCATACACAATTTGTTCCCGCTGTTCATCGTCGTGACGACAATCATCGGGTTCATCCCCCCCGCGAGCACGGAGAGCGGGCTGTTGAACTTCGTCGTCCTGGGACCTATCCTGTTCACGACCGTGCTCATCCACGAGGGCGGGCACTGCTGGGCGACGAAGCTCGTGGGAGGGGACGTCCACAAAATTCTCCTGTGGCCCCTCGGCGGTCTCGCGTACGTCGGGCACAGCGGCGACGCCGCGGACGACCTGAAAGTCTCCATCGCGGGCCCGCTGACGCACATCCCGCAGTGTCTGTTCTGGGTCATCGCCCTCGCCATGGGAGCCGGGAGCGTGAACTTGACGTACACCGGCGACTTCGCGACGGACATGTGCAGGGCCGCGGTCATCATGAACATCCAACTCGCGCTGTTCAACCTCTTCGTCCCCGCGTTCCCGCTCGACGGCGGACGGATTTTCGCGGACAGCATGCTCCTGTGCGGCGTGCCCGCGGTCAGAGCCGCGGGGATCATGGTTGGGACGTCCACCGTGTTCGGCATCGCGATCGTGGCGTTGGGTTTCTACTTCGGCCAGTTTATCACAATTTTCGTCGGAGGGTGGGTACTGACGCAGGCGGTCGACTTGGGGAAGCTCGTGAAGAGCGGGATGGTGCACGAGCACCCCTTGTTCGCGAAGTACGCGAACGTGGGCGACGGCGAGAGGGGGGGGATAGCCGGCGCGCTCGGCGGCAGCAGCGGCAGGGTGTAGAGGGTGAGAGAGCGGGCGAGTTTACATTGTTGTTACACGGCGTTTGTTCGCGTCAGCGTCGCCGCTCGAGCGTCATGCACACGCACTCGTCGTTCGCGATGACCCCGGCGACGACGTTCCCGATCGCGCGCTCCGCCATCAACGGCCTCGGGGTGTTCTCCTCCTCCGTTATCCTAAACCCGAATCGCTCGTAGAACGACGTCGTCCCTCGCAACGTGAGCAAGCACAGCGTCGTTTCCTTCGAAGCGTCCGCGGTGGCGTCCGCGATGAGCTCGCGCAATATCGCGCTCCCGACGCCCTCGCCGCGGCGGTCTTTCGTCACGAGCAAGCTCGCGACCTCGAGCAGGCTCCCACGCCAGTTCGGGGCGAGACCGAGGCCGCGAACGATGCCGCCGACGATGTCCGCGCGATCGCTGAGCGTCTCCCACGGTCGAACTTGCCCGAAACCGACCACGACGTCGCCGTCGTCCACGGCGACGACGAATCGCGAAGGGTCTAAACCGAGCGGGTTCATGCCCTCGGACAACACCGAGGCGCGGATCGCGCTCAGGTCGCCATCGGTGCCTTTGCGGAGCCTGACATCGCGCGGCGAACGACGGGCGCCCTCCGCATTGGCTTCGAGACGCACGCCACGACGAGAGTTCGCGCGAGGGACGCGAGCGAGCGCGCGAACGGCTTGACTCATTCCACCGTGCGAGCGCGGAGGGCGCGCGTGTGTCGCCGCGCCTTTCGGCGCGTCGCGGAACGAAAACCAAGACGCGCGCGCGCGTCGTGTGCGCGACGACGAGACGCGTTCTGTGACCTGACGTGTTCTCTAAAAATAACTTTATCATCAGAGTCTATAAGTGATCGATCACTTGCGAGCCTCCACTGGGACGATCCCGGCCTCCTCGTCCGCCGTCTCCGTCACCGTCTCCTCATCCGCCGTCTCCGTCGCCGTCTCCTCGTCCTGCGACGCGGAGACCGCGGGCCCGCGCCCCGGGATTCGTCTCGGCTTTGGCCGCTCCTTCGCCGGCGGCCGTTCTTTCACCGCGGAGGTCAGCGGCGATTTCAGCGGTTCGATCATCCTCGCCCTCGCCCGCGCGGGGATGGTCGCCGGCTTGGACGGCTTCTTCCCCTCCCTCGCGGCGCGCTTGGCTTCCCTACGCATCGCCGCGGCCGCGTCCTTCGCCGCGGTGTTCTCTCTGACCATCGTCTCGAACATGTCCGGCTCTGGCTCCTCCGCCGGTTTCGTCTTTTTGATCTCGAACACGAGGCCGTCCACCTCTTCCAAGATGCTCTCGTCCAGCATGAGCGCGCCCGCGAGCCCGGACATCCCCGCGGCGCGCAGACGTTTCAGCTCCGCGTCCGTGAGCTGCCCCAAGGCTGCGCGCGCGCGTTGATCGCGGATAAACTTCGTCAGCCCCGCGGGCGTGTGCAGCGTCACCTTGTGCTTCCTCAACGCCGCAAACTGCTCGAGCTCCATGAGCCAGGATAACGAAAAGTTCTGCAGCTCCACGCCCGCTTTCACGAGCGCCTCGCGCTCGTCCTCGGGCATCGCGCCGCTCTCCGCGCGCGCGCGCGTCTTCGCCAGCCACACGGCGAGCTGCGACCCGAACGGCGGCTCCGCGTACTCGCCCTCTTCCTTGACGTACGCCTGGAACGACGACAACATCATGATCGTGTACGAGTCCAGCGCGGACTCCCACCCGCCAGCGGGGGACGTCTCGTTCCCGTCCCACGACTCGCCGCCGCCGCCGCCGGTCTCGTCGTAGTTCAAACCCGGGGTGGACGTAGACGCGGTATCTTTCGCTTTCTTACCCTTCGCGCGCGTTCCCTTCGCGGCTTTCTTCTTCGCCAGTTTCTCCTCCTCCGCTTTCTCGGTCTCGGTCTTATCGAACTTCACTCCGAGATTAATCAACCGCTCGCGCGCCTTCTTCGGGAGCTTACCGTCCGCATGCTTCTGCTTCTGGCGGTCCAGCCACCGCGCGAGGCCGACGTGCTTGCGCTCCTCCGGGAACTCGCACGTCCCGCTCGTGACGCTGTAATCCACGAGCTCGTCGAACCACACCTCCCACGTCCTCCCCGATTCGGTCTTCTTCGGCTTCACGTCCGCGTCGAACCCGGCGACGTCGATCATGTATAGCTGCTCTTGGGATAACTCGCCGAGCTGCCGTTTGATTCGAACGTCCTCGACCCAGGGTTTCAGCGGGTCCGGGGACTTGGACCTCGCGTATCGTATACGCACCGGTCCGAACCGTCCCCCGCCCGGGGCTTTCGTGCGCACGATGTACGAGAGCAGCTGCCGGTTCCAGTCCGAGTTCGGCACGATGGCGAGAATCTGTGGCGTCGATCGCAGCAAATCCGGGACGTCGTCGCGTTTCGCCCCGGCTTGGACTAAGAAGGTCACCGCCGTCCTCGCATTTTCTTGGACCGCGCGCATGAGCTTTCGATCCACGAGCGCGCGTCCGCCTCGGGTGACCCTCCACGCCGCGGCCGCGGCGACGATGCTCGCGGCCTCGTCCGGGGAGAACCCGATCTGCTCGATCAAGAACGTCTGCGCGCTGTCCGGTGGTTTCGTTTTCGGCACCGCCGCGGCGCTCCGGTCCCTCGCGACGCGCTTCATCACGACGTGCGGGAAGATCTCCTCGCTCCAGCCTTCGCCTCGTCGCTCCAGGACCATGACGAGCTCGGTGTCCGCGGGCTTCTCGTCCCCGGGCGCGTCCGCGTTCCCTCGCGGATCCACCCAAGGCGCGACCGCGCGACGCAGGCCCTCGCCCGTTTCGTCGCGCGGCGTCGGGAACGTCGCCGTCGGCCGCGAACTCGCGACGTCTTTTATCCGTCCCGCGGGTCGCCTCGGCTCCACCATCGATTCTCCCCGACCGGACGGGCCCGGCGCGTCGTCGTCCCCGTCGCCGTCGTCATCGCGCGCCGCGACCGCGCGCGCGATGCACCGCCGATGCCGCCCTACCGCGACCCTCCCGCGCGGGCGCCTCCACGCGACGCCCGTCGCGTGAAGGAGGCACGTCGCCATCGCGCCCTCGCACTGACGCGATCTCCGCTTCGTTGGCCTGCTGCCTGCCTGCTTGGCACGGCACCGGTGGTCGATCTTGGCGGACAGCGCGCCGGGCGCGAATCTCGAGATCCGAGGAAGGGAAAGATTTTTTTCATTCATCGGGAAAACTGAACCGTGTTTGACGAGTTAATTCTCTCAGACTCACATTTCGCCTAAAACGTCCTAAAGAGACTAATAAAGTTTGGTTCCTCGCGCCCCCGCCCGTCTCTCTATCATGCGATCCTCTCCGCCTCGACGCACCAGTTCCCGCAGTCGAAGTACGTCGCCGTCACCCTCACCCATGAGCTCAGATGCGCGAACAACTCCGGGAGCTCGCCTTCCTTGTACACGTGGCAGTACCGCTGGTACACTTTACCCCCGTCGCTCCCCTCCGCCGCGTCGTCGTCGCCTCTCTCGTCGCCGGCGACCGCGCGCTTGTGAAACGGCACGAGCACGTCCTGGGATTCGAAGTGGTGCCCGCTCACGCCGCCGACTTCCTGCTCGAGCGCCCACGCGTAGAAAAGCGCGACGCCGCCGACTCTCAACAGCCGCATCGTCTCCGATATCAGTTTCACGCGCCGCGCCGGGGAGGATACGTGATGCAGCACCGCGATGTTCAACGCGACGTCGAACGCGCTCGAGCGCAGCGGGAGGCACACCGCGTCCGCGGCGAACACCTCCAAACCGCGCTCGGCGCAGATGTTGAGCAAGCCGACGCTGAAGTCGCATCCGGCGACGAACCCGCCCCTGGCTTCCACCTCCGGCATGTTCTTCCCGTTCCCGCACCCGACGTCGACGACGAGCGTCCCCGGACGCACGCATCTCGCGATGAAGTCCTCGACGCCGCTCCACGCGCGGTACCTCGTTCCGTGCCACTGCCTCGCGACGGCGTCGTACACGTTCATGACGTGCTCGCGCTCGACGGACGGCAGCGCGCTCGCGGCCGCGGCGGTCGGTTCCGTCTGCGCCTCCGCGGCGGTCTCCTCTTGGGACGACGGGAGGAGCTCCCTCGGGCACGGAGGGCACGACCGCTTCTTCTCTTTCTTCTCGAACGTCGTCCCGTCCACGCTCGCGACGAGAGTCTTTTCCTTTGCGGTTACCTTTTCCTTTTCCTTCTCCTCCCTCGCGCGCGCTTTCGCGGCCGCTCGCGCGGCTTTGCGCGCGTCCTTCTTCTGTTGGTTCTTACTCAAGACCGCCGGCGCCGCGGGCGCGTTCGACGGCGCGTCCTTCGTCGCGCCGGGCTCTCCCTCGACGTCCGGGTCGTCTCCCTTCGCCCGTCCCGCGGCGATATCCTCCGCTTCCTTGGCCGCCTTCCTCTTATCCCTGTACTCTTTCCTGTACCTCTCCGTGCTCTCCGTCCGCGCGCGCGTGTCGTCCTCCTCGTCCTCTCCCGCGGCTCGGCGAAACGTCAACGATATCCGCTCCTCCGTCACCGGCGGCACCGCGTGCTCGTACACGTCCGCGGCGTCGCCGCACACGACGACCGCGCTGCCGACGGGGAGCGAGAACGTCGCTTCTTCGCCCTCGCGGTTGTCCGCGTCGCTCACGTCGCACCCTTCGCGCCATATCATCCCCCTGCCGAGCGTCATGACCTGCTCCGAGAGCAACGACACGGTGACGAACGGCCGCGCGAACGCGGGGTTGTCGATGTGCGGCGGGATCCACTGCCCGGGTTGGTACACGTTGATCGTGCACGCGTCCGGTCGTTCGCTCTCGGCGACGACGCCGCGGTTCACGAGGACGTCGACGAGCTCGCACAATTTCGACGGCATCGGCGCGACCGGGACGTGCGCTTCCACGCGGTTCGAGTGCGTGTACGTCCCGAACTGCAGCATCTCCCTCGACTGGTTCCGCTTCCGCCACTTGTCCGGTATCGGCGCGTACGTGTTCCCGGGCAATTTCCCGTCGCGGCCGTCTCGGAGCGTGTTTCGGACCCAAGCGACGAGCGCGTCGTGCTCCGACGCGCTCACGACGCCCTCGACGAGCCGCAGACCGGGGACCGGACCTCTCCTGCGAATCAGGCCGCCGCCGCCGCCGCGGACCGCGGCGTCCCCGGTCGCTCCCGACGCGTCGCTCCCGGACGCCGACGGCGCGGCCTGTCCCGACGTGGACGCGACCTCGTCCTCGCGCGGGGGCGCGGGCTTTCCGCCGAGGTTCCCCATCGCCGCGACGACGCGCGCGGGTGCACGCGAGCTCTGCTCTGTCGTGCTGTCTTCTACATCAGATCGCCGTCGTTTTCGCGCGTCAGATCTCGCCATAACGCGTCGCGCTCGAAGCACGCGGGCGATGGCGACCCTGCGTCGTCTCGCCGCGTCCGGCCTCGCCGGGGAGGTGCTCGCCGCCGTCGGAGTATCGTCGCGCGGCGCCGCCTTCGCGAGGACGGCGGCGTCGAGCGCGTTCCGCCCGCGCGCGCCGTGGACGCGCGCCCCGACGAACGCCCGCTCGTCTCCCACGCGTCTTCTGCACGTCGGGACGCGCGCGCATCAACCCGTCGTCAAAGCGACCGCGGCGCCGCTCACCGCGCGCGGAGCGCTCGAAACTCTCGGCGTCCGAACGCCGTGGCGCCCCGGAGCGCTCGCGTCTCCGACGTCGGGCGTCGCGACGCGTCGGGTCTCGCATCATTTCAAATGGAGAAAACAGGTGCCGAGACGCCCGTCTCCCGGGGTCGCGGGCGCGCTCGTCCCGTCCGCGCGAAGGCACCTCTGGACGAACAGCCGCGTCCCGCCGGGCGGGAGCGGGGCGGGGGGCACCATCGGCAGCCTGATTCGCGCCGCGCGAAAGTTCGGCGCGGCGCTCGCGCTCCCGTTCGTCCTCCTGTGGAAGTACAAGTTCGCGGCGCTGAGCGCGCTGAAGCTGACGAAGCTCTCCTCCCTCGCGTCGCTGGCGTTGTCCACCGCCGCCTACGCGGCGCTGTACGGCGTCCCGTACGGCGTCGGGATAATGGCGCAGATCGTGATTCACGAGTCCGGGCACGCGATCGCGCTGATGCGGTACGGCGTCCCGTTCCAGCCGATGGTGTTCGTGCCGCTGATGGGCGCGTACGTCTCGCACGCGGGGATGCTGTCGGCGTGGAAAAACGCCTTCGTCGCGTTGGCGGGGCCGTTCGCGGGGGGCGTCGGCGCGCTCGGTCTGTACCTCATGGGGGTCGCGCTGACGGAGAGCGAGGGCGGGGAGACGGCGTCGTCGCGAGAACGGAGGCTCGGACGAACGCCGAACGTGCGCGACCGCGCGCGCGACCGGGTGCGAGAACGCGGGGCGGAAAAGACGACGGCGCAGTTGTGCCACGCGCTCGCGGATTTCGGGTGCATGATCAACCTGTTCAACCTCCTCCCGATGGGGATGCTCGACGGCGGGCAGGTCGCCGCGGTGCTGCACCCGTCGCTGCTCGTCGCCGGGTGCGCGGTCGGGTCGTACATGGCGTACGACGGGCAGATCAACAACCCGATCGTCTACCTCATCATTCTCGGCGGGTGGTACCAAGTGGCATCGCGCGCGATGGGGTGGTCGCAGCCAAACCCCGCGGCGGCGCACCTGTCTCCGCGGGGGAAAGCGATCGTGTTCGGCGCGTACGCGGGTCTCGCCGCGTCGCTCGCGGTGCTGATGCAGATGAATCAGGCGAGGCTGTACGGGCCGCGGGGGGAACCTCCGGGGAGTATGATGCGGGAAGAGAGCGAGTACTCGAAGGAGTTCGACCGCATCGTGGCTTCGCTTCCCGACATTTGAGTTAGCGATAGGTGGCGTATGTTATTACTACAATGAATTAATACCGTCGTAATTCCCTCGGCGGGTGATACGGCAAGTTCGGGTGCGTCTCCGGCGTCGCGTCCTCGTCCTCTTTCCACATCTTGATCGTCTTGTCCGCCTCCACGGTGATCAGACGCGTCCCCGTGCGGTCGAACGCCGAGGCGAAGATCCCGGCTTCGGACTCCATCGAACCCGGCTGCACCTTCGGCTGCGCTTGTTGAAAATTGTGCCCGCTCTTGTAATCCCAAAACCACACCGACCCGTTATCACCCCCACTCACGACGACGTCGTCCTCGTTCGCGCTCAGCGAGTTCACGATAGTCTTCTGCTGCGATAACATGTTGTGCATGAACTTCCCGTGCGGAAGCGCGAATTTCTTGATGTTATCCGCGCTCGCGCTCAGGAGCGAGAAATCTTTCGGGTGCAACGCGAGCGCCCTGACGCCTTTCTTGTGGTACGTCAGCGTCGTCCGACACTTCCCCGCGGCCAGGTCCCACAGCTTCACCGTGCTGTCGTACGACCCAGTGATCACCTGCGGCTCCTCTCGTTGCGACGCGATCGCGGCGACGGTGCTGTCGTGCCCCGTGAGGCACATCGCCTGCAGCTTCGTCCGCATGTCCCACACCCGGCACGCGCTGTCTCGACCGCCGGTCATCAACACGTCGAGCTCGGGGTGTAACGCGAGGGAGTACACCCCGGAGAGATGGCCGTGGTAGTGCCTGATCACTTTGTTGTACTCCAAGTCCCAGCACTTTACCATTTTATCGAGCGCGCACGTGAACATGTACGGGTGCCTGTCGCTCACCGCGATGCCGGTGACTTGCTCGATGTGCCCGGTCAAGGTCAGTTTCAGCTGCCCGGACGCGAGGTCCCAGATCTTGATCGTTCGGTCCGCGCTGCCGGTGGCGAACCACTCGTTCGACGGGTCCACGGTGACGCTCCTCACCCAGCCTTGGTGGCCGCTTATGACGCGGTACAACTTCCAAGGCGCGTGCCACTCCGGCTTGTGCCACTTGCTCGCGAGCCTCGGGATGACCTGCGCGCTGTGCAGGTATTTCTTCTCGTTGACGACCGAGCCCGCCTCGCCTTTGAACGTCGTGATCGCGCCTTTGATCCCCGCGGCGGCGGCGGCGAGGCGCTTCGCGTTTTCGTCTTCGTCGATTGAGTCGATCAGCTTGCTGACGTCCGTCTCCTTCCCCGCCTTCTTCGCCTTCTTCGCGGCGTCGAGCCCGGGGATCGCCTCCTCGTGCTCGTGCCCGAACGGCGGCTTGACCGTGGCGACCTTCGCCGCGTCCGCCGCGGCGGCGGCGCCGACCTTCTCTCTCGGCGGAGCCGCGGGCGCCTGCCCGGGGACGAATTCGGGGAGGTTCCGCACGTGCGCGTACTCGTCCGCGATCTTGATCGCCAGCTTGAGCTTCGTGCTCGCCTCGTCCACCGGCGGTCGCTCGTCCATATCGAACAGCTCCGCCGTGCGTTTGCGCCGGCGAATCATCAGCTCGCGGACCGTCAGCGCGGGGTCCACGGGCTCGTCGCTCAGGGGCTCCGCCTCTGGATCGAAGGCGGGGACGATCATTCGGCCTCGGTACTCCACGGGTTTGAGCCCCATCGCGCGCGAGGTAAGCGACGCGTCGTTCGATCGACGCCTGCGCGGGCGTTCGCTCGTGACCTGAGGCGCTCGATCGCGGTGACGCGCGTCGATCGCCCGCGTCGCTGCGTCGCTTCGCTGTGGCGGCTGCCGAAAAACAAGGTTTTTTTTCAAGCTCAGCGCGAAATCTGATCGAAGCGAAGTTTGTTTCCGCGCGACGCTCACTTCCGAGGTCGCAGCGCGCGAGAAGGGCGCGACAGCGGCGCGATGGATGCGACGGATGCACCTCTCATGGACGAGGCCGCGCTCGCGGAGGCCCTCGGGCCGTCGATGACGCAGCCCGACGACACGGACGTCGCGAAGCTGAAGAGGGCGTGGATGAACGAAAAGTGTGCACCCGAGATTTTGCAATTCCAAGCCGACCTCGTCGCGCGCGTTACCGAGCAGGTGGAGCACCAGGAGGCGACGGTGAGCAGCGCGCGCGCGGCGGCGGCGGCGGCGGGGGGCGCCGCGAGCGGGGGCTTGGACGACCTCACCGCGCACATCATGCACGCTGAGCTGAACCGAGTGCGATTCATGCTGCGATCGTACTACCGCACGCGCCTTCACAAGATCGAGGCGCACGTCGTGCACGTGGTGAAGGAGACGGAGGTTTACGAGAAGCTGTCCCCGCAGGAGCAGGAGTACGCGAAGGACTACGCGAACTTGATAGAGGGGCACTTCGGGAGCGTGCTGAAGGACCTGCCGGACCGGTACACGTCGATGTTGCAACAGATCGAAGAGGAGGACGGCCCGTTCGACATGGTAGCCGAGCCGAACTTGGACAAGCACGTGTTCTGTCGGATCAAAGAAGACCGCGGGGACTTCTTGCTCGACCCGAACGACCCGGACCCGGCAAACACGGTGGAACTCAATAAGGGCGACATCTATTTAATCCGGTACCGGTTCATCAAGGGGCTGCTGGAGGAAGACGCGTTGGAGCTCATCTGAGGACGACGAGGGTAGGATCGCGATCGTCTTTTGATCGTTCGAGTTGATATTACAGTAACAAAGACGAGCACACGTGCGCGCGCGTCATCTCGCCCTCGTCGTCCTTTCTCGTTCTCTCTCGCATACGTCGTCGTCTAATACGGGCACGCCTTCGGGAGCTTCGTCTTCGCGTTTTGCCCGTTCATGTCGAACTTCTTGTTCCCCGACCCGGACTTGATCATGTTCATCCCCTCGTACCGTCTCGACGCTTTCTGCGCGCGGCGAACTAAGATCGATATCTGCATCGGCGCGTTGAACCGGCCGTGGCTGTCGAACTTCGTGATCCCGCGGCCGCCGTTCTCCGCGATCCGAGCGAGTCCGCGCTCGTGGTTCTCCGCCTTGTTCGCCAAGACCATCGGCCTCTGATCCTCCGGGCGCGGGCGCTGCTTGTAATACCGTCTCAGCTCCCGAGGGCCGATGCGCTTCTTGGTGCCGTCGTCCCGTGTGACTATGAGCTCGTACCCGTTGTCCGCGAGCTGCACGGGCGCGTTCGTGAGGTCGAGCTCCATGTTTTCCGCGTCGTCCGAATCCGACTCGTCGTCGGAGTCGTCCTCGCCCCCTTCCCTCGCCATCGTCTCCATCCGCGCCAGCACCGCCTGCGCATCGTCGTCGTCCATGGACTCCCACCCGGACTCGTCCCCGGAGTCGCCTTCGTCGTCCTCGTCCTCGTCCTCCTCGTCCGTCAAGATCTCCCCCGCGTCGATCCGTCGTTGCAGCTCCGCGATCTCCGCTTGCGCGGCCGCGACCTCGTCCTTGTGGTGCTCGACCCATTCCTCCATGCGCTTCGCCCTCTGCACGGACCGAGGGAGCTCCTCCGGGCGCTTCAGGTGCGACGTCCCGGTCTGCTTCCCCGCTTCTTTCGCGCCCGCGGCCTGCGCCATCACGCGCTCGAAGAGCTCCTTCCCGACGACGGGAAGCCCCGCGACTTTTCGCTTCAGATTGTACCGGTGCCAGTCCGAGCGGTAGTGCTCCTTGAGCTCGTCCATGTCCAAGAACGTCACCCCGGGCGCGGTGTTGCACGTCAGACCATCGTCCTCGTACTCGTCCTCGTACTGCATGACCCTCGCGTGAACGGAGGCGCGCGACGAAGTGGTGACCTCGTCTCGGAAAATTTCTCGGTCGCGCGCGCCGCGCCGCCTCTGGCCAGCCGCCTTTTTCACGTTCCGAGAGCGAATGCCGCGCGCACTCTCGCGCGCGCTCGCGAGCTCGCACGCGCGTTTCGAAGATGGGGAAGAAAGTTCGCGCGCCCGCGGGGGGCGCTAAGTCCCCCGGCGGCGCCTCCGGCGGCGCCGCGAAGAAGCCGGGGCACTCCATGAGCACGGTCGGCAGAGGCAAAGGATCGCAGTCGATGCGCTCCGCGGCGACCGTGCGCCGCCTGATGATGTACAAGCAAAAGGCGACGAGGGACAAGAAGGGCAAGCTCATCAAGCAGGACCTGCAGAGCAAGGAGCTCCCGAGCACGCGAATCGTCCCGGACCGACGATGGTTCGGAAACACGCGCGTCATCGGGCAGAAGCAGCTCACGGAGTTCCGCGAGGAGATGGCTGAGAAGTCGAAAGACGGGTACACGGTCCTCATCAAGCAGAAGAAACTGCCGCTGTCCCTGCTCGCGGACCCGGAGAAAGGCCGAGCGCGTCGAGTGAACTTGCTCGGGAACTCCCCGTTCTCGGAGACGTTCAGCGCGGGTCGTCGACAGAAGCGACCGAAGCTCGCGACGGACGACCTCGCGGCGCTCACCGCGCGAGCGGCCGCGGAAGGGGAGGCGTACAAAGAAGGGGTGGACGCCGGGGCGATCCTCGATAGGGACTTGGTGCGCGCGGACGACGGCGTCTTAAACGCCGCGAAGGGTAGCCTGTTCGAGAAGGGGCAGTCGAAACGGATTTGGGGTGAGCTGTACAAGGTCGTGGACTCCTCGGACGTCATCGTCCAGGTCTTGGACGCGCGCGACCCGATGGGGACGCGGTGTCATCATCTCGAAGCGCACCTGAACAAGGACGCGATGAAACGTCACAAGCACGTCATCTTGCTGTTGAACAAAGTCGACTTAGTCCCCGCGTGGGTCACGAAACGGTGGCTGCACACGCTGAGTCGCGAGTACCCTACGCTCGCGTTTCACGCGTCGGTGACGAACCCGTTTGGCAAGGGCGCGGTGCTGTCGCTCTTGAGGCAGTTCTCGCGCCTTCGGATGGATAAGCAGAACATCTCCGTCGGGTTCATCGGGTACCCGAACGTCGGAAAATCGTCGGTGATCAACGCGCTCAGGACGAAGAAAGTCTGCGTCACCGCGCCGATACCCGGGGAGACGAAGGTGTGGCAGTATGTCAACCTCACGAAGCGAATCTTTCTCATCGACTGCCCCGGGGTCGTCTATCACGACACCGAGGACACGGACACGGACGCGGTGCTCAAGGGCGTAGTGCGGATATCGCAACTCGAGGACGCGTGGGAGCACATCCCGGACGTCGTCGCGCGCGTCAAGCCGGACTATCTCAAGCGCGCGTACAAGGTGCAGTCCTGGGAGTCCCCCGAGGATTTCCTCCAGCAGGTCGCGAGGCTCACGGGAAGACTCCTGAAAGGAGGCGAGCCGGACCTGAACACCGCGGCGAAGATGGTCCTGTACGACTGGCAGCGAGGCAGGATCCCGTTCTTCGCGCCGCCGCCGCAGCTCCCCGAGCACATGCGACGCGGGAAGACGCCGTTGAAGAGCCAACTCCCGGAGGACGCCGCGGACGCCGAGGTGGACGCCGCGCGGGCGCTGCTCGACGGCGCCGCGTACGCCGCGGCGAAGCAAGCGGGACGGCGGATGCCCGCCGCGCACGGGCTCTTCGACGACGAGGACATGCGGGGGTACGACGATGACGCCGAGGAGGGAGGGGAAGAGGGTGAGGACGAGGAGGACGACGGCGACGCCGCCGCGTCCGGGTCCGAGGAAGAAGCCGCGAGCGGGGACGAGGAAGAGGTCTCGGACGAGGACGAAGAGGAAGGGGAGGACGTCGACGCGAGAGACGAGAGCGACGACGACGGCGCGGAGTCCGGATCGGATGACGTCCCGCTTTCCGACGACGACGGCCCCGGGCTGAACGACGCCGCGCTCGCGAAGTTTGCGAGCGACGACGAGGACGACGAGATCGCCGCGGACGGGGACGACAGCGGCGACGACAGCGACGGGTACGGCGACGGCGGCCTGTCCTGGGACGCCGTGCTCGCGGACGTGCGCGGGGATAAGGGCGACAAGAACGCGAAGCCGAGCGCGAAGGAAGGCGGCGCGGGCGGGAGGAAACGAAGCGGTACCGGTCAAGGCGTCTTTCATCGCGACGCCGTGAAGGCGAAACGCGGCGGCGGGAAAAAGACGCCGCGCGGCACGGTGTCGTTCATGAAGGACGAGAAACCCGCGGGGCGGGATCGCAGCAAGGGCGCGGCGCGGAATAGGATGGCGGAAAAGAAGGCAAAGCGTCAGGTCGAGGTGTAGTTTTATAGCGCGTCATCTTTCGTATTAAATTTCAAAGTACACGTACAGGCTGCCGCCGCGGTTCTCGGCGCGACGCTCGGTCATCACGGGCGCATGTTAATTTGGGACTCCGCGGCGTCGCCGACGATCGGCAGTTTCACCGACTTCCCGAGGCCGCTCGCCCCCGCGCCCACGACGGAGGTGAGATACACGTACAAGAACACGGTGTTGTACATCAACACCTGCGCCTCCAGTCCTGGACCGCCCGTGAGCATCGCGTCGTCGCCGCCGAGCCCGGACGCGAGCCTCGCGAGGACGTCTGGGACGATGAGGAGGATGTCCAACAAGATCGCCTGCTGCGCGTTGAACCGCACGAACTTGGGCATCGCCTGGTTCTGCACGACGCCGAGGTACAGCGCGAAGAACGCGATGATCTGAAGGAACCCTAATGAGAACCACAGATCGATCGCGGGCTTCAACGGCAGCAGCGCGAGCGTGAACAGCGGGAACTGCAGGAGAAGAAACTTCGAGTACTTCAGGCCGTCGAGGAGGGGGAGGAGGTACGACAGCGCCGCGAGGCCTCGCTGCGCGGCGGTCGCGTCGCCGTCCTCGTCGTCCATGCTCGACATCGCCGCGCGGTTGACGACCGGCGCGGGCTTGTCCTTGTTCGCCGCGCGGGAGGCCATCGCGGCGTCTCTCTCCTTCTTCGCGGCCGCGAGCTCGCGCTCGATCTTCTCCTCCTCCGCCTTCGCCGCCGCGGCCTCCGCCTCCGCGTCCTCGCCTAAAATCGCGGCGAGGCTCGAGAGCGTGTCGTCCTTCTTGCTGCCTTCGCCCTCGGCGCGGGCGACAGCGGTCCTTCCGCGACCGACGATCGAAACGGCGTCCGCCCATCTCTTCGCGACGCCGCGCGCGGTCACGCGCGCGCCTCCGTTCGCGCGCTCGCTCGCGACCCCAGCGCGAGGGCTGTGGACTAGCGCACGGGTGGTTCCCACCCGCGCGATGCACGATGCCATCATCTCGAGTTGCGCGCGCGTCTCGACGTCGCCGCGGAGAGTGCCGAGGGACGCGCCAGCTCGACACGTTCCGTGGAGATGTAGTGGTGTCGACGTCGACGGCCGCTCCCGACGCGGTAGAAGATTTGGAAAAAGTCACGGTGTTTGCACATACGCGATTCGCGTACTGTACCGACGATACTGTAGATTCCCGTGATCCCGCCCGACCGCGAGCGCGAGCTCTCCTCGGGATATCCTGTCCTCACTCAAATAATTTCGCGCGCCATCTGAAGGGACGCGGGCCGTCGCGAGGTGCTCGCGCGAGGTCACGTCTGACGCGCGCGCGGGGGGTGTTAGATAGCGCGTATCCTCCGGCGTTCGGCGGAGGATGATCGCCGTCGGGCTGAAGGTCCTCGCCGGGACGCTCTTCTGGGAAGCGCAGTTCCAAGTATTCCAATGGCTCTTCAGCGCGATGCCCGCGAAGACGCCGCACGAGAGATTGTTCAAGAAGTGCGCGCCGTCGTACATCGTGTCGTACGTCCACGCGTTCTTCCTCGCGTGGGCCGGGTGGAGGATCGTGCTGACGCTCGAGGGCGCGGACATCGCGGATCGCGCGTGGTTGTACGCCAGCGGCGACGTCCGATTCGTCGGATTCGTCGAGCTCGCGACGATGGCGTTCTTCACGTACGTGATGTACGACATGTTCCACCTGATTCTTCAGTTCCCGGACCTAGGAGGGGCGGACATGTTCGCGCATCACGTCGGGTTCCTCGTCGCCGCCGCGGGGGCGTACGCTTACGGCGCGTACCCGCTCATGTTGGGGTGGCTGTGCACGTGCGAGACGTCGACGCCGTTTCTCTCGACGCGGTACTTCATCCGAGCGATGAAAGATATCGAGTACACGCAGCCGTTGTTGGACAACGTCGCGAGGGCGTTCGGGATGAAGAGCCGCGGGCAAGTGGCCGCGCATCGGATGGAGTACGTCGTCGCGTCGATGTTTTTCGTGACGTTCGTGTTGGTGCGGTGCCTCGGGTACGCGTGGGCGCTGATCGGTTTAGCGAAGGTGTGTTGGTTCGGCAGGGCGGCTGTGAACGCGAACATACCGGTGGTCGTCAGGTACGGGCTGTCGTTCTTGTGCGTCAGCGGGTTTCTTCTGAACTTGATGTGGTTGAATAAGCTCATCGGGATGTTGACGAGCGAGAAGAAGAGGAAGTGGCTTCGGAAAGACGCGGAGCAGTGATGAGGAAGGATGAGGGCGCGGAGAGAAACGATTCAAAGACTCGCGATTCCTAGCAAACGAGATGTGAGAATGAGAATGCGTATACGTTACAATGCACACGGTGAAGTCTTAGCGTCGGTTCAACCAGCTGCCGCCTCCTCTCGGCGGAGACGCCCCCCCGCCCCTCTGGTTCCACGGCAACGCCCCCCCGACGTTCTGCGGGGGCGGAGGCGGAAATTGCCCGCCGTCGCCGCGCCTCTGCCCCCGCGGGGGCGGTTGGTTCTCCTCCGGGAGATCGAACCCGGTCGCGATGATCGTCACCGCGATGCCGTCCGTGAAGTTCTCGTCCACGACCGCGCCGAAGATGATGTTCGCGTCCGGCGCCGCCATCGACGTCACGACGTCGCTCACGGCGCTGACCTCCTGCAGCGATAAGTCCTTTCCTCCCGTGATGTTGAACACGATCCCGGAGCACAAGTCGATCGAGTGCTCGATGAGCGGCATGGAAATCGCAGCCATCGCCGCCTCCACCGCGCGGTCCGTGCCCTGCGCTTGACCGACGCCGAGCATCGCGGTGCCGCTGTCTCGCATCACCGTGGAGACGTCCGCGAAATCGACATTCACGAGACCGGAAATCGTGATGATGTCCGAGATGCCCTGCACGCCCTGCCTCAGTACGTCGTCCGCGAGTAAGAACGCCTGCTGCAGCGGCGTGTTCGTCTTCACCGCGTCGAGAAGGCGGTCGTTCGGGATGACGATCAGGGTGTCCACGTTCGCGCGCATCTGTTCGATGTACGCCTTGGCCTGCTCCTGTCGACGCCGTCCCTCGAACGAGAACGGCTGCGTCACGACGCCGACGGTGAGCGTCCCCGCGTCTTTCGCGATGCGCGCGACGACCGGGGCGGACCCGGACCCGGTCCCGCCGCCCATGCCGGCGGTGATGAACACCAGGTCCGCGCCGGCGACGGCTTCGGTGATCTCGTTGATGGATTCCTCCGCCGCGGCTCTCCCGAGCTCGGGGTTCCCCCCCGTGCCGAGACCGCGCGTGGTGTCCCTACCGATCTGAATGCGGTTGTCCGCCTCGCTCTGGACGAGCGCCTGCGCGTCCGTGTTTAAGCTCCAGAACTCCACGCCTTGGATCCCGCTCTTGATCATTCGGTTCACGGCGTTTCCGCCACCGCCTCCGCAGCCGATGACCTTGATCGTCGCGCTGTTCGCTTGAACGACGGGCATCGCGGCCGTGCGCGTGCGCGTGGTGAAGCGGGACCTCTTCGGCGCGAGCGCGGCGGCGCATTTGTGCCGGGACGACAGCGCCCGGCCTCCGAGCGCGGCGGCAGAATTAATCGTCATCGAAGACTGCATTTTCCACGTTTCGTCGACGCGCGTCCCGTTCTCGGTGGGATCTTACGAGCGCGAGGGGCTAAGCTTCAAGCCCGCGTCGATCGGTCGTGTTGGTGGCGTTCGCGTCTTCGCGCTGAAAACGTGAACACCTCGTGCGCCGTGCAAGTGACGGGAGCGGTCGAGGTCGAGGCGCTATAAATCGGAATCGTCGTCGGATAAAGCCAGGCACGGCACGCGGCGGGCGGGGAGCCTGGCCGCAATCTCGATTTGCACAACTTGTGAGGCGATATTTCGCGCTTCAGACGCGCGCTCCGCCGCGGCTTCGAGCGTCGCGCACACGAGGTCTCCCGCGTATCATCCATCACAAACGACGTCGTCTAACTATACCCTCTACCTAACCTATCTCTCCGTCACGCGACTGACCCACGCGGCCTCGTACGCCTTGCTCGCCATCTCCGCGAGTCGCGACGCGCACCTTTCGCTCGCTCGAAACGTAAAGTTGACGCGTTGAAGGTCCGCGAGCGACGCCCCCGAGCGTCCGGTCGCGGACCACTCCATGGAGCCTATCATCGTCGTGGACCGGCCGCTGCTCCCGCCCTCGTCGTTCACGGTCGCGTTCACGCCGCTCCGTTCGCCTTCCCTGCGCGCGCGTCGCCGCGTCGCCGCTGCGACGTCCCCCGTCGTCTCGGCTCGCGCGCTCTCCTCCTCCTCCTCCTCGGCGTCATCCGCGTCGCCCTCGCCGCGGAACAACGACGCGGGGGAAGACGCGAGCGACGCGACGAGGAGCGTCCGCCGCTCGTACATCACGTCGATCAAGTTAATGAACCGCCTCGCCTCGTTTTCGTTGTGCGTGGAGAACGTCGGGACGTTCGTCACCGCGAGCGCGTCGAACCGCGAGCACAACGCGACGTAATCCGACGCGCCGAGGAGACTTTTCGCGCCGCACAGGGATTCAAAGTCGAACATCGCGCACGTGCCCTTGATCTTCGGGACGGTCAGGAATCTCCTAGACGCGACAGGCACGGAGACGCGCGTCGCGGTCGGCTCCGGCGCTGTCCCTCTCGACGCGAGCGCGGCGGCCTCGTTCCACGCGCGTTCGACGGCGGCGTCGCCGCCGCGGTCGCCGAACGCGAGGACGGACTCGGAAGCGCCCGTCACGGTCTTTCCCGCGCTCGCGGCGTTCGCGGAGACCGACCCTTCGACCCTGTAGTCCACGCCTCTGCCTTTTTTCTTCTCGTCGTCTAAGCTCACGACCAGACACCGCGCGTTGAGGTCGTCGACGAACGGCGCGAACGCGGCGCGGTTGATCCCGCCTTCGTACAACTTCTCGGGCGCCGCGTTTGACGTCGCGACGAGGACGCCGCCGAGCTGGAAGACGCGCTCGAACAGGCGCTTAACGACCATCGCGTCCGCGACGTCCACGATCTCGACCTCGTCGAAGCACACGATCGGGGACTCCTCGCGCACGGCGGCGGCGACGACGGCGAGCGGGTCCGCGCCGCCGCTTCGCAACGCGTGGAGCCTTCCGTGGATCTCGTGCATGAACTCGTGGAAGTGCACGCGGCGCGTCATCGCTTTCAGATTCGGCGGCAAAGTGCTGTGAAAGATGTCCATGAGCATCGTCTTCCCTCGGCCGACGCCGCCGTGGAGGTACACGCCCTGGACGACGTTCGTCGTCGCGACGTCCTTCGAGAAGCTTCTCGACGTCTTCTTCGCCGACCCCGGCGGGTCCGACACGAGGCGGTCCCGGAGCGTCTGCAGCGCGCGCAGGGCCTCGGTCTGCGGCGCGTCGCCGTCGCGAAGACGACCGGCGCGCACGCGCGCGCGGTACTCGTGCATCGGGCTCCGCGCCGCGTCGTTCCCCGCGTCGTCTCGGAGGCTGAAGGTTAATGTCGTCTCGGAGAGATCTGACTCTCGCGGGTCTCGTCGCACCGCCGCGGCGGACGCGCGCGGGAGCCACGGCGCGGCGGAGCCTTGCAGACACCTGAACGCGCTCGGGGCGTTCATCCGCGCGAGTCGGCGCGCGAGCGCGACCGCGGCTGACCGCGGTCGACTCATCGCGTGCGACGCGTCGCGCTCAGTGCCGCCGCCGGCGGCGCCACGCGCTCAAGTTTTTAGGGCGGCCGGTTCGGGCTTTCAGGTGCTTTCGGCGTCCAGCTCTTCACGCAGCGGTCAAAGGCGGGCGGAATGTTCCTTTCGCCCCGACTCACCGCAGCGCGTCGCGTTCGCACCGAGGCCCAACGATCACCACTCCGAGCGCGTCGTGAGGAGTGGTAATCGCACGTGTCGCGCGTAGGACGCGAGGAACCCAGAGCTCGGGTCGCGATGCCGTCGCCCTCCTCCCAGCGACCTTTGGCGGACATAGATTTCTCGAACCTCAAGGTGGAGTACACGTCGAAACCGCGCGAGAAGTGCCCGGACGAGCAGCTCGGCTTCGGGAAGGAGATCACGGATCACATGCTGCAGATCAAGTGGCGCGCGGGTAAAGGATGGGGGATGCCGAAGATCGTCGCGGCGACGAGCGTTAGCCTTCATCCGTTCTCGCACGTCTTCCACTACGCGATAGAGTGCTACGAAGGCATGAAGGCGTACGTGGATCGCGAAGGGAACACGCGGCTGTTCCGGCCGGAGATGAACATGAAGCGGTTCAACGAGTCGTCCTCGCGGCTGTGCCTGCCGAACTTCAACGGCGAACAGCTCCTGGAGTGCATCAAAGAGCTCCTGCGCGTGGACAAAGAATGGATCCCAAAGCGACGCGGGTACTCGATGTACCTCCGGCCGGTCATCTTCTCCACGACGCCGTGGCTCGGGTTGACGCAGTGCTCGGAGGCGATGATCCTGGTGTTGATGTCCCCGGTCGGGCCGTACTTCAAGTCCGGGTTCGTCCCGATCAAGTTGAGCGTCGACGGGAAGTACATACGCGCCTGGCCGGGGGGGACGGGGAACATCAAATACGGAGGGAACTACGGCAGCACGGTGATCTCGCAGAGAGAAGCCTCGCAAGGCGGGGCGTCGCAGAGTCTGTACGTGTACGACGTCGAGGAGTACGTCACCGAGGCGGGGACGATGAACATCTTCTTCCTGTGGACGAACACCGAGGGGGTGAAGGAACTCGTCACCCCGACGCTCGACGACGGTACGATCTTACCCGGGGTCACGAGGCAGTCCGTGATCGATCTCGCGAAGGAGTGGGGGGAGTTCGGCGTCGTCGAGCGGATGCTGCCGTTCCGCGAGGTCGCCGCGGCGTTCGAGAGAGGGGAGGTGTACGAGATATTCGGCACCGGCACGGCGGCGGTGATTCAGCCGATCGGCTCGATCGCCTACCGCGAGAAAGTTTACGAGGTACCGAAAGAGGCGTTCACCCCGGGTTCTTTTCAGCTGAGGTTGACGAACGAGCTGTACGGTATCCAGTACGGGGAGATCCCGCACCCTTGGTCGATCGAGGTGTGAGAGGGGACGGGAAAAAATATTATTTGCTTACGGACAAAGCGTTAAAATATTGATACGCATCACTTTATAACGATCGAAGCGCGCGCGCGCTTTCAAGAAGAGCGAGGGTTACGAGGATCAATTCAATTAAACGGGTCCTCCGGCTTTTTCCAAAGTCTCTTCGCCGTCCTCGTGATACCCTCGCCCTGCGTGTTGAGTTTTAACAACCCCGCGATGGTCATGCACGTGACCCCCAACAAGCTCGCTCGCGCGGGAAGGCGCTGCGCCTTGGGAACGTAATCAGAGATGACCTGAGAGGATCAGATTGGGAGGGAAAGACGTCAGTTGTCTGGTCGAAACCAAAGTGCTCAACCCTAAATCCAGACGCGCGCCCTGGTGCGGAGGGGAAAGGAAGAGGAATACTCACAAAGTTGAGCGCGATGTGCGAGTGCACCGGCATCACGACACCGAGCGCCAAGTCGATGGGGAGAACGCCTCCCGGGATGACCGTGGCCAACGGTACTAAGCCTGTGGAAACGACGAACGAAGGGACACGTCAGTCGTCGTGCGATCGTGGCGTTAGGACGCGCGAGTTGTGGGTGGACGTCTCTCTCGCGAACGATCGCGCCGGCTTGATCCGTGGGGTTCACATCTCACCTGCTAACGCGACACCCGACGCGTGGTAAACCTTCATCATCAGCGCACCGCGATCCGCTGGAACGAGGCGAAAGCGAGGTGAGTCAGAACGAGAACACGCAAGGAAATAAATAAATGGCAATTACGCGCGTTGGGTAGAAGACGCGCGCGCCGCGCGAGGGACGGAAATACGACGCACCGGCTAGGATCCCCGCCATGGTGACGAGTCTTGATCAATCTTCCCGCGGGTGAGACTCGCGGCGCGATCGAGTGCCGTGGGTTGTGACGCGCCGCGGACCGAGATCGAGCCCTTGATATTTTCCTCGGTCGAAACGTCGCTTCGCGTCTGACTGGAGTCGTTCGCTTTTCGGCATTCTGTTGTTATTTCCACGGCGCACCGGCGCCCGAGAGGGCGCGGGGCGTCGCGTGACCGCCGATGGAGGCGTTCAAGACGTGGCTGCGCTCGAATAGGTTCTGGTGGAACGAAGACGCGATCGAGCTCGGGTCGCGCATCGACGAAGGAGGCGGCGAGGACGCGCCGCGGGTCGGGGTTAAAGCGAAACGCGACATCGAGATCGGCGAGAGCGTCGCACGCATCCCGTCCTCCGCGTGCTTCACGTGCGAAAACTGCGCGCACGCGGACGCGGTGAGGAAGGTCAAACTCTCGGCCGGCGAGGACGAGTGGCTCGCCTCGCTCGGGACCGCGCTCGTCCTCGAGCGAACCCTCGGGAGCTCGTCTCGTTGGAACGCGTACCTCGACTCGTTGCCGCACTCCGAGCCGGACGTCGTGATGATGTGGTCCGAGGACGGCGAGCGGCGACGGTACCTGTGCGGCACGGACATCGAACAGTCGCTCCGGGACGAGCGCGCGGCCGCGCGGACGGAGTGGACGCGGCACGTCAAACCGGTTCTCGACACCCTTCGCGGCGCGGCGAAAGACGTCGGCTTCGACGACTTCCTCGCCGCGCGTTCGGTCGCGTCCTCGAGAGCGTTCACGGTGAACCCGCGCGTCGGCGCGGGTTTGGTCCCGATCGCGGACTTGTTTAATCACCGAACGGGCGGTCACCACGTGTACTTGTCGGACGCGCGAGGCACCGCGGCGGTGTCAGAGAGAGACGAGGGGAGCGACGACGACGCGTTGTTTGTGCGCGTCGTGAAGGCGTCGAAAGCCGGGGAGGAGGTGTTCAACACGTACGGCGAGCTCGGGAACGCGAAGCTTCTGTGCTCGTACGGGTTCGCGCAATTGGATAACCCGGCGGATAAGGTCACGATCGGTGTTCCGGCGCTTCGAGCGGCGGCGGCGTTGCGCGGCGTGAGCGGAGCTCAGATCGCGACTCGTCTGGCGTGGTGCGACGCCATCGGGTTGTGCGACGACGAAACCACGTTTGAGTTGCGTCTCGGCGCGGATCCCCCGGACGTGCTCCTCCTCGTGTCGTGGGTCCTCGCGTCCACGGACGACCGATTCGACGCCGTACGCGCCGTCAAGACGGGGGGAGACGAGACGTCCATCGCGGCTGCTCTCAAAGAGACGATAGAGAGCGGCGCTCGAGGCGGATTGAAGGACGAGAGCGCGCTCGGGATAATATTGGAAACTTTACGACGAAGGCGGGGGATGTACGTGAGTTTACCACACGACGGCGACGAGACGGCGACGTGGAAGTCGAGCTTGTCGATCCTCCTCGATTCCGAACGCGCGATCATATCAGGCTGCGAGAGGTACTTGGAGCAGCACGGGAACGCGACTGACGCAGAGAGCAAGCGCCGAAAAGTCGAGTCGCCATCCGAAGACGCGTTCAATCTTTTCGATTGATGTTAGAAATATAGACTTTACTAGTTATTATGTAGGTATCTACGTGTACTGTACTCTTACAACACGATGACGCCGCATCGAGGGCGTCATCTTCCACCTGGCAGGCAGGTAACGAATCGAAATTAGCCCGCAGCCGCCCACCCGGTGACAGACGCCATCACCATCCACAGCCGCGCGCCTAAGAAGTTGTTACCCAACCTCAAGAGCACGCTGGACCCTCTCGCGACGTTCTGGGGCAAAATTTTATAGAGCACCCGCTCGATGCCGTTCACGCACTGGTACCGCGTGTTCGCGCTCAGGCCAAAGTGCAGCGCCCCCGTCGCGAGCGCGCGGAGGAGATAATCCTTGCAGATCAAGTTCGTCTGCCCGCTGCATAAAAGCGCGAGATACGTAGAGATCATGCACGAGATCCCACCGACGGAGGCGTAGAACTTCGCTTTGTTCACCCAGCACATCAATCGCTCGCCCAACGAGTAATCCCCTTCCTGAAACATGTGCGCGAGGTCTTGCTTCGCCGGGACGGAGCCGGCGGAGCCATCCTCCATCTTCACCGGCGCGAGGCAGTACACTAAGATCACGTCGTTGATCCCCGCGGTGAGCATCTGGCAGATCACCTGCAACTTCTCCCCAATGTCCCACATGAGCGGATTGCCCCTCACTCCGATGTTCACGACCGCGGTGATGACCTCGTCCAAGCCGACCTCCGCGCAGATTTTGAAGGGAAAATTCGGATCCGCGGCTAATCGTCTTCGACAGCCGCGAACGAACGTCGCGAGCGGGTCGAGCTTCGGCGACGGCGCGGGGGAAGAACCGCCGGAAGAACCTTCCGGGGACGGCGCCGCCGCGGCGTCGCCCGTGGACGAGGGGACGACGACGTCCGTCCTTCGCGTGCGCGCGGAGAAGCGCCGCCGCGTGAGACCGTTGCTCTCTTCGCGCGCGATCCCCCAGCCGCCGCGGCCGCTGGCGCCGAGGGCGTCGACCTTGAGCGCGGTCCTTCGCGGTTTGTTCGGCGCCGTCGCGGCATTATACGTCGAGCGTCTCACGCGAGCGCCTCCGAGCGAGCGAGTCGCGCTGAGCTGCGCCGCGTTCAGAGACGCGATCGCGGCCATCGCGAATGTGTGTTGACGCGATTGCTATCCGAAACTGAAGGCAAAAAGCGCGTTCGAAAGAGGAGGTCTCCCGTCGCCGCGCAGGGCTGGCTCACGAGCCAGAAAAAGTCACTTAGCGCGAAACAACCGTATCAACGAACGTCGAACTACGTAAGAGAGGTGTTTCACCTCACGAGTCTCGTCGAAAGTGGCTCGGCGAGGGTGGGCAACCCCGGCGGAAGTGCAACAATTAGGTTACCCGGCGGCGCGAAAGGACCGACCGCAGCGTGCAGCCGGGGACCACCCCACCGATAAAAACCGACCGCGGATGCTGGCCCGGCAAACAGAGTTAGTTGCTGTGTTTGAAAACGACGAGGTTGCCAGATCTCCTCGCGCCGTCGCCTTCGAGCAAACGGGAGACATGGGAATCAAAGGCTTGACGAAGCTGCTTAGCGACCACGCCCCCGGGTGCATGCGGGAGCAGAAGTTCGAGAGCTACCTCGACCGGAAGGTCGCCATCGACGCGTCGATGCACATCTACCAGTTCATGATGGTCATCGGGCGACAGGGCGACCAGACGCTGACGAACGACGCGGGCGAGGTGACGTCCCACCTTCAAGGGATGTTCATGCGCACGTGCCGGATGTTAGAAGCCGGGATCAAGCCCGTGTACGTGTTCGACGGGAAGCCGCCGACGATGAAAGGCGGCGAGCTCGCGAAGCGAAAGGACAAGCGCGACGAAGCCGAAGCCGCGCTCGCTAAAGCGAAAGAAGCCGGCGACCAGGAAGAGATCGAGAAGATGTCCAAGCGCACTGTGCGCGTGACGAGGCAGCAGTCCCAGGAGGTCATGCAGCTCGCGCGTTTGATGGGCCTCCCCGTGTTCGAAGCCCCGTGCGAGGCGGAGGCGTCCTGCGCGGCGCTGTGCAAAGCCGGGTTGGTGTACGCCGCGGCGTCAGAGGACATGGACACGCTCTGCTTCGCGTGCCCGAAGCTCGCGAGGAACTTGATGTCCCCGGCGTCGCAAGGGAAGCCGATCTTGGAGTTCGACTACGAAAAGATCCTCACCGAGCTCGATATGACGTGGGAGCAGTTCATCGACGTGTGCATCTTGTGCGGGTGCGATTACTGCGACAGCATCAAAGGCGTCGGGCCGGTGAAAGCGGTGTCGCTCATCAAGAAGCACGGGAACATCGAGACGCTGCTGCAACACCTGGACACGGAGAAGTACCCGGTCCCCGAAGACTGGCCGTACAAAGAAGCCCGAGAGCTCTTCAAGCACCCGGACGTCGTGAACACGGACGGTCTAGAGCTGAAGTGGACGGCGCCGGACGAGGAAGGCATCGTCGCGTTTCTCGTCGGGGAGAAGCAGTTCGGGGAGGAGCGCGTGCGGAATACGTTGAAGAAGCTCAAGGCGGCGAAGGGGAAGAGCAGCCAGAACAGACTCGAGTCGTTCTTCGGCGCGGTGACCGTGAAGTCCTCGACGACCGGGAAGAGGAAGGAGCAGGAGAAGGGCAAGGGCAAGGGTGGTAACGGTTTGGGGAAGAAATCCAAGGGCGTGATGAAGCGGAAGTGAACCTTGCCGACGAACGTCCACGACGAGGGAAGGGAGTTACGTACACGTACAGTACACGTAAGAGAGGGGAACATCTCCATTACCAACTACGCTATGTCGAATCGATTTCATGAATCGTTTTCACCAACGCTCAATACTCAATACACGATCGGCCCTTTCAGCGCCCCCGTCGCGAACTGGCGAACAATCGGCTCGTCCGTCGTGTCGAACTCCTCGGAGCTCCCCTCCCACACGACCTTCCCACCGTGTAAGAAGATCAGCCTGTCCACCGCGCGTCGTATCGTGCTGTGCTGGTGCGTCACGACGATGTAAGACGCGACGCCGCCGCGATCGCTCCCGGATTTTTTCTTCGTCCCGGTGTGCAAGTTTCTCATCAAGTCCTCCACGACCGTGCTCGCAACCGGGTCTAAACCCGCGGTCGGCTCGTCGTACATCACGACTTCCTCGAGGGCGTCGTCTTTGATGTCCGAGACGTCCTCTTTGATGATCGCCCTCGCGAGCGCGGCGCGTTTCTTCATCCCGCCGCTCAACTGCGCGGGGTATCGGTCCTGGACGCCGGCTAACCCGACCTGGTTCAGGGACTCGTCTATCAGCTTCTTGATGTCCTCCTCCGGCAAATCGCTGTGCTCGTACAGCTTGAACCCGACATTCTCGCCCACGGTCAGGGAGTCGAACAGCGCCGCGGACTGAAACACCATGCCTACTTTCAGATTTGGATTCTTCTCGTCCGATAACAGCCCGGCGCGCGGCCTTCCCCGTATCATCACCTCGCCCTCGTCCGGCGCTAGTAAGCCGGCCATGATCCTCAATATCGTGCTCTTCCCCGTTCCGGACGATCCTATGATCCCGACCGCCTCGCCTCGACGGATCTTAAAGCTCGCGCCGTCGAGGACAACCTTTTTGCCAAATTTCTTCTTCACGTTCTTGAGTTCGATCAGGACTTCCCCCAATTCCTCCTCCCCCGCGCCTCCCGCTACCTTCGTCCCCGGATCCGCGAGCGCGCGTCGCACGATGCCGCGACGGCGATCGCGCGACGAACCTATCGGTCCCGCGCGAAGCGACCCTCCGCCGCTTCCCCCGCGGCTCTCCGCGGTTTCCCCGATCGTGCGGTCCCCTCGGTTTCTGCCGACGCACGACGGCGCGCGGGGGGCTGCGATCGTCGAAGCGACGGCGAAAGACGCCATGTCGCTGAGTGTGCGCACGTGCGCGCGGGCTCGATTTACGAGCTTCGCGCGTGTTCGTTGCACGTCCGTTCGCCCACGCCCTGGAGCTCGGCGCTCCGTCGATTACTGCGCGAGATATCTAAGCCGCTCGTTTCTCGAACCGCCCGAAAGAAAACTACAAGACTCTCGTCCAGTGCAATTGCCCATAGAAACGAATACATTTCGGCGTACTGTACTGCCGTCCGGCGTGATGATGACGACCGAGAGACCGACCGAAGAAGAACTGTCCTCAGCAACAATCCCCAAACCGTTCCCCTCACAACCGCGCGCATCCGCACGACATCTGCGGTCCGTGAGCGTCGGGGTATCACCGTCCGCGGCCGGGCAGGCGTCGTACTCGTTCGACGGGACAGCGCCGCGGACGCGAGGAGCACGCGAGGGGACGCGCCGTCGTCCGATCCCGACCAAACCGGGAAGCCAAACCGCTTTTGGCTGCGTCGACGCGGCGGAGGACGACCTTGACCCGCGCGCGTTCGCGTCCACCGAGCACGATGGACGACGAAGACGACGAACCCGTGGACGCGCTCATGGAGGAGTTCGACACGTACGAGGACTACCTCGACAAGCAGATCACGCCGACGGATCTGTACTACCTCGAAGACGTCGAGCTCGCGAGGCAGCTCGTGGAGCTGGGGTACCGAGGCAACGGCGAGCTCCTGCGGCGGGACGAGTTCGACGTCAGGAAAGAAGCGCACGAGATCGCGAAGAAACAGCGGGCGAATAAACGCCCGAAGAAGCTCGCGTCCGCGGGGAAGGATCTGGAGGGATACCCGCTCTTGACGGTGCGCCGCGCGAACGACCGAGCTTCCATTTTCTTAATTGTCCGCGTTCGTTTTACCAGACGCCGTCCCTGACGTTCCCTCCGCGTTATCTTCGTATTCACAGGCTTTAGCGCAGCGTGAGGAGGCGGTGAGGAACGGAAAACTCACGACGATCGTGTTCATCCGCGACCGGAACTCGAAGAAGCAAGAGATCTCCGGGTACATCGACTTCGCGCACAGGCTCAAGACGGAAAACTTAGAGCCAGTGTTCGATCGTAAGCGGCGGTTCCTCCCGAAAGCGTCGGACTTGTCGTTCTTCAACTGGGAGACGCAGACGTCGACGTCGAACCCGACGCCGAACTTCCAAGTCATCGCGGACAACGAAAACGGTCTGCTGTTTAAGAACAAGCGCGATAGGAAAATCATAAACGTCGACCCGAAGGCGCGTCCCGGGGACAACAGCACGCGGTTCGACGTCGTCACGACGGAGTACACGCAGGTCGTGCTGTACGACCACGTGACGCGGCGACGGACGTGACGACGGCGCGGTCGTCGTGTGTGGGTAGATAGCGTAGACAATATGTAGCGTGACGATGAATAACAGAACGTCGATGGAGTCCTGCGAGCGCGGACGACGTCCTCGAGGAGCTTAATCAATCGAATGCACTTTTCCCGCGAACGACGTTCGCAGTCCTGCGAGCGGTCGCGGTCGTGGAAGTTTTCCGAAGCCACAAAGCGACGTCTTCGGTCGATCCGGAGGCAGAGCACCACGCGTCGACGCGACCGCACGTGCCCGCTGAAACGCGCGCAACGCCCTAAACACTTCCGAACCTAGTACGCGACGTAATCAGATGGTCTTCACCACCCTCGCGCTCGGCGCGAAGGCGGTCGCGCCTCGCGCGAACGTCGGTCGCGAATCGACGAAAGGAGTTTCCATCCGCCGACAGACGCCGACGCCGGCTTTCGCGTCCAAGTCCCGGAACGAGCGATGCCTCGCGAAGATTCCAACCGTGAGGAAGTCATCTTCCCGTCTCATCGTAAGAGCGGCGGGCGGTGAGGTGCGTTCGTGTTCGCCATCCCCTCGGAGTCGCCGGTATCGTCGCCACGGAGGGTTTAGGGCAGTGGCGACGCGACGTGCCTTCTTAATCGTGTTTATGTTATCCACCCAACCCCGCGCGCCGGCAACTGACGTTCTCAATTCTCTCTCAATCCCAGGGCGAGGAGGACGATGAAGAAAACCAGAGAAGAGAGGCAGAGGCCGAGGTCGAGGTCGTGGACGACGACGAGGACGAGGACGAGGACGACGAGGATGAGGGATCCGCGCCCCCCCCGCCGAGCAAATGCGAGGAACTCATCGCGAAGCTCGAGGAGTCGATGGACGCGCCGGAGCTCGCCGAGCTCGCGGCCGAGGTCAAGGCGATCGAGACCGCGTTCAAGGACCTCCAGGCCGCGAACGTGGGTCTGGAAGATCAGACCGGGGCGCTGAAGGACCAGTACCTCAGGCTCAACGCGGACTTCGACAACTTCAAGAAGAGGACGATCAAAGAAAAAGAGCAGCTGGCGACGAACGCGAAGAGCCGGGTGTTCGAAGCGATGCTTCCCGCGCTCGATAACTTCGACTTAGCGAAAGCGAACTTAAAGACGGAGAACGAGGGGGAGGAGAAGATCGCGAAGTCGTACGAAGGGTTGGTCGACGGTTTGATGACGATCCTCTCCGCGCAAGGGCTCAGCACCGTGGCCGGGGTCGGGTCGCCGTTCGACCCGAACTTCCACGAGGCGATCATGCGCGAGGAGAGCGAAGAGCACCCGGAAGACACGATCTCCGAGGAGTTCAGGAAGGGCTACAAGATGGGCGAAGACCAGCTCGTCCGGGCTGCGATGGTGAAAGTGTCCTCGGGGCCGCCGGCTTCGGGGGAATAATTTTTTGGATAAGTATGTGCACACACACGCTATTCGGCTACGCCACCGTTCGCGTCCCGTCCAGGACCTTCCTCGCCGCGCTCATCCCCGCTAACCGCCCGCTCGTCCACGCCCACAAAAAGTTGAACCCCCCGATGCGACCGAACACGTCGCACACTTCACCGCAGAAGAACACCCCGGGGGACGCCAGCGACTGCATCGACTTCGTGTCGATCTCGTCCAAGGCGACGCCGCCGCCGGTGACCTCGGCTTTTCTATACCCTTGATGCCCGTCCACGGGGATCGTGTATCGCGTGAGCGCGTCGAGCAACTTGAGACGATTCTCCTTACGTAAGTCCGCGACTTTGCACGTGTTGTCGATCCCGCCTTCGACGAGGAGCGCGTCCGCGAGGCGTTGCGGGAGCGCGTCTCGCAACCGCGTCGCGACGAGCGCCTTCCCCGGTGGCGCGGTGAGCCTCGTCTGCCACATCTCTCTACTCTCCCCCGACCAGTTCACGACGAGCGACGGGAGCGGCGTCGTGCCGTCGACGCTCTTCTCGTCGTCCCTCTCGGACGCGCCGCCCTCGCGCGCCAAACGCGCGAGCGGGCGAACGACGTTGTGCGACAGGTCCAGCACGGACGGCCCGGAGTACCCGCGGTGGGTGAACAGGAAACCTTCCCGGCTCGCCTTGCTCTTCTTTTTCTTCTTCTTGCTCTTCTCGTCCCCCACGGCGACGGTCTCGCACTCCAAGGACACGTCCACGCTCACCCCCGGCATCATCTCCCCGCCCGGGTGCGCGCCCGTCAACGGCACGAGCGCCGGATACGGCTCGTTCAGGACGTGGTTCAAATCCCTCCGCGCGATCGCGTACCCGGTGCCGTCCGTCCCGACCGCGGGGAAACTCAGCCCCCCCATCGCGAGGACGACGACGGGGACGTTCTCCTCGCTCGCGTCTCGGATGCGCAGCGCCCAGCCTTCGTCCGTTCGTCGCAAACTCTCCACGGAGGCGCCGTATCTGACCTTCACGCCTTCGCTCACGCACGCTTGCAGGAGCTTGTCCCGGACCTCTCTCGAGCTGTTACTCAGCGGGAAGTACTTGTTCGTCACGTGCTCGATCCCGAGCGCGAGCCCGACGTCGTCTTCGAGCCACTCGCGGCAGCGTTCCACGTTCCACGACGCGAGGACGTTTTTCAGCAGCCTCGGCGTGCTCTCGGTGACGAAATCCGCGGCCGAGCCGGCGACGGGGAGGACGTTGCACCTCGCGCCGCCGCTCATGAGGATCTTCTTCCCCGCCTCGGACGTTCGCTCGTACACCGTGACCCGCGCTCCTTCTTTCGCCGCGAAGTACGCGGCGGTGAGACCCGCGGCGCCTCCGCCGAGGACCGCGACTTCGGGCGGGTCATTCGACGCGGACGCAATCGCGTGCCTCCTCCTCGCGAGCGTCGCGACGAGCGGTCGGACGCGGTGCGCGATCCTCCCGACAGAGAACCGGACGCTCGACGCCCCGAGCCTCGCGGCGCCGACGGCGCGAGTGTTCAGCATCGCGCCCATGCGCGGCGAGGACTGCACGAGTCAGGCGGGTGCGAACAGAGAAAAACTAACTTCCCCGTCTCCGCGCTGCCGCCGTTATTTCGCGTACTCGCCGAAATCTACTCGTACTCGTAACTAATTGCCCATACCATGGTCCGTGAAGCGCTCCTGGCCCCTCGTCGTGCCCGAACCTCGATCGGCGGGTAGTCCAACGTTTCGTGGTCGTTTGCAGACGCGTCCTTCGCGATCGCCGTCGAGGCCGCCACTCTCCCGAACGCGACTCTCGGTCGCCGCTGATTGGAAAGTACACGATCATGGCGCCGGCTATTGTCGACGACATCATGGTCAAGCTCGAGAATCCGACGGTGAAGTGGATCACCGTCGCCGCCTGCGTTGGCGGTGGCGGGTATCTCGCCGTCAAGATGTCTTGGTTCAGGAAGAACCCCTTCCAGGTCTTCTCCGGGAAGACCGGCGCTATGGCGAAGAACCTCGTCGACAGTGGCATCAGCTCGTACAACGAGTTCTTCAACCAAGAAGACGGCAAGGGCGTCGGCGATAAGAAGCTCAGCACCCCCGAGTTCGTGAACAAGTTCTACTCGCTCATCACCGATTTCTACGAGTACGGCTGGGGCGAGAGCTTCCACTTCGCCGCGCGCGAGGTCGGCGAGTCCTTCGAGAAATCCATCATCCGCCAGGAAACCGCGATCGCGGAGACCGTCGGCCTCAAGGCTGGCATGAAGTGCATCGATCTCGGCTGCGGCGTCGGCGGTCCGTTGAGGAACATCGTCAAAGCCACGGGCGCGCACGTGACCGGGATCACGATCAACGAGTACCAGATCGAGCGCAACAAGCTGCTGAACAAGGCCGCGGGGATCGAGGACCTCTCCGACGTCGTCTGCGGCGATTTCATGGACCTCCACAAGGTCTTCAAGCCGAACACGTTCGACGCGGCGTACTCTATCGAGGCGATGTGCCACGCCCCGGACACGGCGGCGATCTACAAGCAGGTCTTCAAGGTGCTGAAGCCCGGCGCGCTCTTCTCATCGTACGAATGGCTTCGCACGAACAAGTACGACCCGAACAACAAACTTCACGTGGATGTCGTGGACGGCATCGCCAAGGGCAACGCGCTCCCCGACGTTCGCACGATCGAAGACTGCATCGCCGCGGCGAAGAGCGCCGGGTTCGAAGTGCAGTACACGTTCGACCGCGCCACCACGGGCGGCGTCCCGTGGCAGGCGGCGATGAAGTCCGCTCGCCGCGCCGCGTACCTCACGCACATCCTCACCGGCGTGCTCGAGTTCTTGCGCTTCGCGCCGAAGGGGACCCAGGCGGTGCACACGATGCTCCTCAAGGCTGCCGTCAACCTTGAGAAGGGCGGCGACCTCGGCATCTTCTCGCCGATGTACCTCATCGTGATGAAGAAGCCCGTGGCTTAGGCAATTGGTATGACGCACGCATAGCCGCGAGACATCTGCTCGATTTTGACGCGAACGCTTATTACCTGTAGTCGCTGATTTGTAAAGACGCCTCGCGCATTTAATTGGGAAACGTGTTCATCTCGTTATAGGTCTATCCTACTTGCCCGCGTCCCTTCGGATCGTCGCGCCCCCTACCGCTGAAAACAGTCTGCTAGGGTCCGTCGCTAACGACGCGGACCGACCGTTATTACTCGGCCTCCCCTTCATCTGCCGGTACCCGGAGATGACCTGCTCCCGTAGCGCTGTCATCTCGGCGACGCGTCGTAAACCAACCCCAGGCGGCGCCTTTTGCCCGCCGCCGTCCTTCGCGCTCTTACGCATGAGCGACTGGAAGATCTGCGCCTGACGGTTCCCCGCGCCTTTCGATCCCGCTATTTTGTGCCCAGACTCCGCTACCGGCACCGGCTTCGCGCCCTTCCCGCCGCTCTTCCTTTTCAACGTGATCGTCGGCGGCGCGTCCGCGACTTCCCCGAACGAAACGTCGCCGCCGCGTGACTTTTCCACGCGCGCCTCGGAGGTCTTGCCGAAGATAAACGACTCGTCCTCGTCCTTCATCGCCTTCATCGCTTTCCTCGCCGCGGATTTGCGTTCCCTCAGGGACTGGTACTTCTTCTTGACGTTCGCGCCGTCTTCGTCGCCCGCGCGCTTTTTCCGTTTCTTCCTCAGCTCCGCCGCGGCGTCGAGCTCGTCGGGCTCTTCTTCCCCTCCCACGTCCGGGCGGAGCCACGTGAGGGCGTCGTCGTCGCCCGTATCTTTGTCCGACTCGTTTTCCGCGTCGTTTTTGCTCTTCGCTTTCGCGCCCGTTCCCACGTCCGGGGCGTTCACGAGAGGGTCGTCGACTTCGTCGTCCGAAACGTCGAGGCCTTGAGATTTGTTGTACTGCCTCTCGCGCCTCGCCGCCTGTTCCTTCGCCCTTCGCGTGGCTTCCATGAACCTCCGAAACGACGACGGCGCCTTCAACATATCCTGTTTTGAAACCTTCCCGTCCACGAGCTCGAGCTTCGGCTCCCGGAACGTCCCCGTCTTCTTATCGAACGACTTCGCATTGTCTTTCAGCTTCTCGCGCCGCCGGGCGCCTTTGCCTTTCCCTCCTATACCCCCCATCGCGAACTACCCTACGACCAGCGAGCGGTCTCGTTGATTCCTAACAGCGACACGACGCTCGCGTGACGTTCGCCGAGTGCACTTGAGGTCGCTGAAGAGCGTCGGCGGCGGCGGCGCGCTTCGAACGTCTGAGGTTGCGTGAAATTAGCGCACGAGTTTTGAGGCCGCTCGCGCTCGTTTTCGTTCGCGCGTGCACTCCGCTTGGCGCGGTGAAAGCGCCATGCAGCGAGGACCAACCCCTAGTATCATCGACCGCCCCTTTCCCAAGGTCCGCACCTTGTCGAACCCCTGAGTCGCACGCCGCGTGATGAGCGCTGCACGACCACCCGGACCCGATCTGACGCGTCCGCGCCCGTCACCCGTCTTCGCGTCGTCTTGCAGGGGAGAACCGAAGTGAGCCTGAGCGCGTTCGCGTTCCTGTTCTCGGAGATCGTGCAGTATCATCGCACTCGAGCGAGCAGCGTAGCGGAACTGGAGAACAAGCTCTCGGAGGCGGGGCAGGGCGTGGGGTCGAGGATGCTCGAGGTGCTCGCGTGCAGGGACAAGAGCAATCGACGAGAGAACCGACTGCAAGGGATCTTACAGTTCATCAACACGAACGTGTGGAGGAGTCTGTTCGGGAAGAGCGCGGACTCGCTGGAGATTTACAACGACGACGAGTACGTCATCAGCGATCGCGATCTTCTCGTGAACCGGTTCATAAGCGTCCCGAAGGACTTCGGGGATCTGAACTGCGGCGCGTTCGTCGCGGGAATAGTGAAAGGCGTCTTAGCAGACGCCGGGTTCGAAGCGGAGGTGAGCGCGTACTACGCCCCGGTCGAGGGCGAGGCGAGGCCGCGCACGAACATCCTCATGAAGTTCACGAGCGAAGTCTTAGAGCGAGAAGCGCGGCTCGGTTGATTATTAGGCTATAGCAAACTCGAGAGCGTTGTAGATCACACGGCGTCCATCACGTAGTTCAGATGCGCTCGAAGCTGCATCGCAGCGGGATAGGACATGTCCCGAGGCACACCGATTCTGTCGCGCAAATACGCGAGACACTTCGCCACGTCCGCGCCGTCCTGGCTCGTTTTCCCTCCCGACGGCTCCGCGGTGCCGTCCAGTAACAGCGAAGCCGTCACCCGCAACAGCTCGTCGACTTTGCTCTCGTAGTTTAAGTTTGGCACCGCGTACGGATCCGCCAACGGCGCGCCGAACTTCTTCGCGCCCTTCTCCCCCTTCCCCCTGCACGCGAACTTTGTGATCGCCTTCGCGTTCGCCGTGAGCATGTACGCGGCCTCGTGCCTCGCGGCTTCGTCGGAAGCGTTCATCGAGTCCGGCGTCGGCTCGAGGTCGTTCGCGGACAAGTTCACCGGGAGGACCCACGTCGTGTCGCCGTCGATCGCTCTCTGCGCGTCCTCGACCTCCTTACCGGAGTCGGAATAACCCGGTCCGTACTGCGGTGGTATGTCCATCACGTGCGTGTAGTAATCGCTCTTGCACGCTTTGTACGACGGCCTCTCCTCGAACGCGAGAAACCATTTTTCGATATTTGCCCACCTCTCCTGTCCTCTGAGGTTCATCCCTTTCCAGTACAAGCACGAAGCGTTCATCCGCTCGATGTGTGAGACGTACTGAAGGTCCACGATCGACGGCGTGTCGCCGCCCAGGAACCACGGACCGTCCATCTCCCCGAGCGCGGCGTCGACTTTATCGAAAGTCTCCTCGAACGTTTTCCTTCCGCCGCCGCCGAACGGGCCGGGCATCGAAGGTCGGAACACGAGCCCACACCAGTCCGAGAAGAGCTGACGCTCCAGGCGCAGGAGCGTGTTCGCGCGTTCAAACTGGCCCTCCGGAAGCATCGGGATGTCCGGGAACTCCCTCTCGAGAACTTGCATGATCACGAGCGACTCCGTCATCATCTCGCCGTCGAGCTCGATGACGGGGAGCAGCCCGGACGGGACCTTCTTCAGGAACCAGTCCGGCTTGTCGCCGTAGCTTCGCATGTTGATCCGCTCGATTCTGCACGGGATCTTCTTCTCCTCGATCATCATCCACACCTTCTGGCAGTAGGGGCACCATCCCGCGTGGTCGCGATAGAACGTCAATCGGACGTCCTCCTCTTTCGCGCCGAACAAACGCAGCTTCGCTTTGACGTGCGCCGGGCCCTCGCCTTTCGCGCGGAGTTCTTCCTCCGCGGCGATCTTCATGCCCGTCTCTGTGCCCGCGGCCGCGGACTTGAGCTCGTCCCAGCTCGGCGCGGCCGGCAGCGTCGCGGTCGCCATCGCGATCGTTCTCGAGACGCGGAGACGTCGGAGCGTCGTCGTAGCACGCCCACCAGCGCTTGCGTGGCTTCGTCGTCCGAGGACGTTGGTCGAGACCGGACGGGCGAGTGACGAGGACGTGCAGAGCATCAGCCTCGTGCTGCGCTCGGTCGTGGGGAGCGGGCGCGCGCGCTTCTCTGACGGACGTCGCGAAGGGAAGGTCGTGGTGTTGAAGGATAAGAACGAAGAAGATGCGTGACGTGGACGTAAATTTTCGCGCACACATCTAAGCAAGTCTACGGTAGCCCGTCATCCGAACTTCGTGATGAGCCTCGAGAGGATCTTCGCCGCATCCTTCATGTCGTTCAGGGAGCAGTACTCATTATCCGCGTGGTACGTCGACATCAGCCCGAACCCGATAAGCTGAATGTCGAAACCTTCCTGTTGCATCTCGTGCACGAGCGGAAGCGACCCGGTCAACGAGTACGGCTCTGCCTTCCCTTTCACCTCGTTGATGGCGTCGCACATCAGCTTGAACGCGGGGCTCTCCAGGTCACACGCGATCCCGGTGAGAAGATGATCCCCCCACTCGAGCGATAATCTTCCTACGATAGGCTCGGCGCCCTCCGGGTTGATGACATACTTACTACACGGCCCGCGCGTCGGCAACGCCTCGATGTCTTTGTTCATCGCCGCGACCTCGTCCTCGATGCACTGCTTTAATTTCGCGACTTCGTAGAACGGCGTGAGGCGAACGTCTCCGCTGATCGTCGCCTCCGGTGGGATCTGGTTCAATCCCCCAGGCGCGCACTTGATCTGCGTCGGTTTCATCGTCGAGGGCGTGATGAACTTGTAATCGCGTTCCTTCTGGCACGCAGGGAAGGTTTCGTAAAATTTCGCTTGAAGGCGCGCGCACGCCTCCATGCCGAGCTCGATGCCGTTGATCCCCTTGTGCGGCAGACCGGAATGGAACCGATGCCCGGTCGCGGTGAGGTGCCACGTGATCGCACCCGCCGTGCCTATGCAAGGCTGGCTGTCCGCGCAGTCAACCCACACGACGGGACCGGGCTTGCAGTGGTCGAGCTTCCCCTCCGCGACGAGCCCGTCGACGCCGATGCCCGGACCGGACGCCTCCTCGCTCGCGATGAACACGCACGTCAGCGACGTCTTCAGTTTTGGTTTCAACTCCGCGATCTGCGAGAAGAGCGTCGTCATGAGCGCGACGTGCCCGAGGCAGTCCGTGGTTCCTCGCCCGGAGAGCTTATCCCCGTCCACGGTGAGCGAGAACGGGTCGACGTCCCACGCGTCCGGGTTCGCGGGGACGACGTCGAGGTGGCTGCCGACGAAGCTCAGGACGTCCTCCGCGGTACCCGTGCCCGGGTACTTGATGATGAGATTGCCTCTTCCCTCGGCGTACGTCACGTGGTCGATCTCGAGCGGTCCGCCGTTCTCCACGCGGTGCGGCGCGAGGACGTCCAGGACGTGCTTGATGGCGAGGTCCTCCTGAGGGACGTACGCGGTCCCCACGCCGGTGTTCTGAAGCTTCTCGACCTCGCCGATGAGGTTACGAAGGAGGCCGACGAATCTTTCCTCGTTCAGCTCCAGGCTTTCAAGCGCAGCGGTCGCGTCGCCCATGACAGCCTGCGAAAAGGGACCGGCGGAGGCGAGAGAGCTCAGCGATGAGGTTTTAGGGATCTCGCGCGCGGTTCGATGGAAGGTGTGCCTACCGATGTTCCGTTCGTGCGAGGTCTGATGCGCGAGACGGCCACGGAGCGATGACGGCGAGCACCGAGGGAGTGCCGATGAGTGGTTGGGGTGACGTTGAAGCGCGGTCGGCTGCTCAGCATCTCACGCTTGTGGAGTGGACGCGACGCCGAAACACGCTTTTGTGACCGCCGGAGGCGCGGAAAGCAAACAAAAGTTCACAGCGCGAGGCGAGACGGCAGCGTGACCGGCGCGCCATGGCGAGTTCAAAGCCTGAGTGGCTGAAAGAGGTGCGTCCCGTGATGATCTCTGCCGTCTCGTCAGACGAGCTCGTCCGCGACTAGCCACGACGACGTCGGCCTCACGTGTCCTTCCCTTCCTTTCCTCGTCCATCTGCTCCAACCAACGCAGGCGTCGCAGGCGGAGACCGAGCGAAGGTTACAGTTCTACAAACGCCAAGACAAGCCGTGCTTCTTCAATGGCCAAGGAAACCCGGACCAGGCGAAGTACAGGGAGGGCTCGAACAGGAGGATGTACACGCGCGAGGAGCGGGAGGACGACGCGAAGAAAGCGTTCGCGGAGGGCGATCTGGAGAAAGCGCTCACGTCCTTCGTCCGAGCCGCGGAGCTCTGCATCTTACGACGCGCGAGCGAGCCCGATGAAGAAGACAAAGACGGGAATGACGACGACGACGCGCGCGAGCCCGCGAAAGAGCGAGAGGCGCGCCCGCTCGTGATGTTCGCGAGCGGCTTGCACACGTTGTTCGGGAACATAGCCGCGGTGCTCACGAAACTCGGGAGGTTCGAAGAAGCCGTCGCCGCGGCAGACCACGCGATCTTCCTCAACCCTGAGTGGGCGAAGGGTTACTTCCGCAAGGGCGCGGCCTTGTTCGCGCTGGAGAAGTCTCACGAAGCTGTGGTCGCGTACGACGCCGGGTTGAAAGTAGAGCCAGACAACAAGGACCTGAAACAAGGGCGAGAACTCGCGGCGAAAAACGCAGCAAACGACGAGGCGAAAGCGAAAGAAGCTTCGAAGGATTCGAAACCGGAGCGCGAGACGAAGGACACGGTGGCGGGGGAACATTCGGAGTCGGAAAAGTACGCGAACGAGCTCGAAGACTTCTTAGACGGCGTCGCTCCCTCGCTGGCGAGGTTGCACGCGAAGCGGAAAAGAGAAGAAGAAGAAGCGATCGAACAAATCTTCACGGATGCGAAAGAGCTGAGCAAGACGATGTCGGGGGGGAACAAGAACCCCAAGGGCGACCGGTGGGAGGATTTCTTCTGTGAACAGCGCGTTCGCTGATGTTTAGAAGGGCTACTTTAGATTACTGGTACTACTCGACCTGGGCGCGTCACCGTCGTCGTCGGCGGCGGCGGCGTCGCACTTCATCAAGTCTTTTGCTTCTTCGACCCTGCTTTGCCCTTCAGGATCATGTCCACGTTATCCTCCTCCACCTCCACGTCTTCGTTGTCATCGAACGCGTGAACCTCGGTCGCGTTCACCGCGTCGCCCTTCAGCTTCATGTACTCGCTGAGGTGTTCCATGCATTGTTGCCTGAAGCCGACGAGGGATTCGGACACCGTGCCCGTGATCTCGGTTGATACCTGCGATAAGAGTAGAGAGAGTCGTCAGGTCGTCATCGAACGACGAAGAGCACAGCGCGCGAATCAACGCACCGTTTGCGGTTCGTCCCCGTCGAACGTGAACGTGCCGACGACGCTTCGTGGCGAGGCCATCTTGGCGCTTAGATTTTGCGGCGCTTTCTGTTTTCGACGGCGCGAAAAAAGTGCACTCGTGAAAAGGGCTTTGTCCCGCTCGTCCTCCCTGACTTACACGCGCGCGTCGTCGTTGGAGCATACACTCAAGCGTCATGGAACTCGCTCCTCACCCCGTGATTCCTCAGAAGAAGCCCGTCCTCGTGTGCATCCTGGACGGATGGGGCGAAAACCCCGTGACGGATCAGTACAACGCGTGTCACGTCGCGAAATCCCCGACGATCGACGCGCTCGCCGCGAAGGGCCCCGGGTACTACCGCTCCGTCCTCGCTCACGGCCCCGCCGTCGGTCTCCCCACTGATGGTGACATGGGAAACAGCGAGGTACGCTTCAGCGGCGCGATATCCCTCGTCTTCATCACTCGGACCGATCGCGCACGCTCTCGGAGCCTCCGACGGTAATTATTCCTCCGAAACCCCGCTCACGAACTTTTCGTCCGATTCTTCGATCGCAGGTCGGCCACAACGCCCTCGGCGCGGGAAAGATCATCGCCCAGGGCGCGTCTCTCGTCGACATCGCGCTCGAAACGAAGAGCGTGTACTCCGGCGCCGGTTGGGCGCACGTCAAGCCCGCTTTCGCGGACAACACGCTCCACGTCATCACGCTCCTCTCCTCCGGCGGCGTGCACTCGAGGTACGACCAGGTCCTGAAGCTCTGCCAAGGCGCGGTCGCGGACGGATGCAAGAAGCTCAGGCTGCACGTCCTCACCGACGGTCGCGACGTCCCGGACAACAGCTGCCACGAGTACATGCGCGTCCTCGTCGAAGACCTCGCGAAGCTCGAGGGATGCGACGCCAAGGTCGCGTCCGGCGGCGGACGCATGAAGGTCACGATGGATCGATACGAAGCGGACTGGGCGATGGTCGAGCGCGGGTGGAAGGCGCACGTCCTCGGGGACGCGCCGCACAAGTTCACGGACCCGATCGAAGCGCTGAACAAACTGAAGGAAGGCGGCGACAGCGACCAGTACGTCGAACCGTTCGTCATCACCGACGCGGACGGCAAGCCCGTGGGCACCGTGGAGGACGACGACGCCGTCGTCATCGCGAACTTCCGCGCCGACCGCGTCGTGGAAATCTCCAAGGCGTTCGAGTACCCGGACTTTAACAGCTTCGACCGCGTTCGATATCCGAAAGTTCGATTCGCCGGACTCATGCAGTACGATGGCGACCTTAAACTCCCCGCGAACTACCTCGTACCCCCGCCCCTCATCGAGAGGACGTCCGGGGAGGTGCTCGCCGCGAACGGTCTGAGAACGTTCGCGTGCTCGGAGACGCAAAAATTCGGGCACGTCACGTTCTTCTGGAACGGCAACCGCTCCGGGTACTTCAAGGAAGACCTCGAGACGTACGTCGAGATTCCGTCCGATAACGTTCCTTTCAACCAGGCGCCGTTGATGAAAGCGCGCGAGATTTGCGCCGCGGGCAAGGAGGCGCTGAGGAGCAAAAAGTACGACGTCGTTCGCGTGAACTTCGCGAACCCGGACATGGTCGGGCACACGGGCGACCTCGCCGCGACGATTGCGGCGTGCGAAGAGTGCGACGCGTGCGTGAAGGAGCTTCTCGACGTCGTGGATGAGCTCGGCGGCATGTTCTTGCTCACCGCGGACCACGGAAACGCGGACGACATGGTGCAAAGGAACAAGAAGAACGAGTGCCTCTTCGAAGCGGACGGAACCACTCCTTTGCCGCTCACGTCGCACACGCTCGCGCCGGTTCCGGTCGCGATCGGAGGCCCCGCGCTCCCGGCGAACATCAAGTTCCGGGACGACCTTCCGAAAGCCGGCCTCGCGAACGTCACCGCAACGTACATCAACCTCATGGGATACGAAGCGCCCGCGGAGATGGAGCCGTCGCTCTTGGCCGCGTTCTAGGAAAGAATGCATGTAAAAATTTAACTCAAGAATAAACCGTCAAAATCACCGTACACGTAGCCCAAAATCCCTCTCATCATCAGCACAGAAATCCGCCACCGCCTGCTTCGCCGCTCAGAAAAATTCAGCGAAAAGGTCGAAGAAATCAAACAAACACGGCACTTTTTTGCAGGTCCAACCCCCCCCGCGACCCCTCCACTCCCGTGCGAGTGAGACGGTCTAGCTCGCGGGAAGTCGCCGTCCACGATGGACACGACTCCCCCAAAGGATCACGGACTCCCCCCCAAAGGTTCGCAGTCGTGGCTGAGGGACATCTCGGGGAAGGGCAACCCATTGTTGCGGACGAGCTCGAGCAGCACACTCCCCGTTTTCTTCGACCGCGAAGGGCGCGTGGGTCCGACCGCGCTCTGGCTGAAGGAACCTCACGTCTTAGCGGCTCTGTCGTCGGATGGGAACGTGGAGGAGGCGAAAGAGGCCGAACTCGCACGAGCCGCTCAGGCTGCGCTAGAAATCGCCCAGGTACGAGGCGAGAGGTCGCGAAAGATTATTCCTCGTTTTCTCATTGCGTCGTCGTTCAGTCCACACGTCTGAAATACCCTCTCACATTCCGCTTCACAGGCTGCGTCTAGAGAGCTCCTGAACGACCTTCACAATGTCACGAGGTCGCTCGGTTTTTGGGATACCAAGCTCCACGACACCTCCCGGGGGTTGTGGTGGTTCATGCTCCTGCGAACAGGGCCTTCACACTTTTTCGGGGAGGTGTTGAAGTGGGGACGCGACATCGTTTCGGTGTGCACGTCGACGTTCAGCGGCTCGAAGACAGGGAAGTTGGACCCTATACGTACTCAAAAGCGGAAAACGTCCTCGCCGATATTTCAAATCGACGCGAAAGTACGGGCGTTGTCCGCGATGCAATTCGGCCTCGCGACTGCTGTCGGCGAAGTTCACCGAAACGCCGGTGTCGTCGCCGCGGCATGGGGGACGAGCGCGGAGAAGTTCGACAACGAGTCCCTCCGTTCGATGCTGAGCGACTCACTCCACGACTTACTCGGCTCACTAGAAGGAGTGAGCGCGTCGAAAGCCACCCTGCCAAGTGGTGCGAGCCAAGATGCGTTGCACGAAGCACACTCGGGAAAAGTGCCGCAGAGTCCTTTGAGCAAAGCGGTGAACACGGAGTTCACGGCCAGGAAATCGGCGAGGAAACAGCACGACGAGTACCGGACCCCTTCCCCAGTCTTCATGAAAACTCCCGAGGCGAGCTCGGCGAGCGGCTCCCTAGCAGAGGAAGGTTTTGCCGACGTTTGGAGACTCGTGAACTTGCTGAAGGACGAAGGGACGAAAGCTTCTTTGAGCGCCAAAAAGATTTTGGCTGCACATAAAATGCCGGAAAAGTGGCAACGTCGATGGGTCTTGTACGGAGCATTAGCCTCGGCAGTGGGTGAGTTTCATTGGTACTTTTTATTCCTGTCGATCGAATTTTTCCTTTCATTCAACGCAGACGCGACTAACCGTCATTTCTTCACAGGCACGCTTTCGTTATACACTATACGACACAGCAGACTGTGCGGCTCGAGCGACTTGGATCAGTTATTGCAAAGAATGTGGTCTGGTTTGCTCCGGTTTTGGCGCACTCACGCAGAAACTCCTTGGAGGTCGGGCATGAAATCGTTTATCTGCAGCACAACTCGAACGTCGCGATTCTTTGACACAAAATTTAATTATTAACCACGCGAATTATGAAATTAAAACGACCCTCGCGCAAGGGAAATACGATCCGAATTCTCTCGAACTTTCGAGCAAAGTACCGACACGGTCGGGCTCCAGCAGTTGGAGGTAAAATTTGCCATAAATTCGAGTTTAATTTGCGATTTCAGTCGACGTTATAACTTTTGCAGAGTTCTAAAGCTTCGCTTGACCGAATGCTTAACCAGTACACGATCCAGGCGACAAAACCGGGTTATAGCGCGGCGCTTTATCGTGCGTATAGAGCAGTCGGTGGCGGAACGACACCTGAAGGAACGACGGACAAGCCCGATCCTTTCGCTCTCGTAACCGCGCGTGTTGAAGAAGAACTCAAGGCTCCACTTCAGAATATACTCGGGGTGAGAAACCAGATTTATGCCGCGTAAAATTCTATCGTTCCCTTCAACTTACGCCGTCGTCGTCGATAAAACGTCACAGGGAGATTTGATGCAACTGCTCCTAATCCAAACTCAAGTCATGAAGGTGGACATGGAAAGCGCTTTGATGCAAATGGACCAAATTATGAGGGCGAACAGGTTGAACTTTTCAATAATGGTTGGCTGATTCTACTTCCTATTTTTCTTCGAACCTGAGTCTTCGCGCGGTGTTTTATTTGAAGAATCTCGTTTGAATGGAACTTACCACGAGGCCGGTATGCCGGCGGTGCTAGCCGCCTTCTCTGCGATTTCTTTGACAGGAACTTCTGTTGGTAAGCGAAGCACTGGTTCGTGATTTCAAGAAAGCAACTGAGAAATTATTATTCGCAGGAACTCGTTGGCAAAGGCGCAGAAAACAAAACAGAGAAGATATGCGTTTGCTTCTGGGTGAAGCCGAACGTGCTCTCGAAGAGTTAAGATACAGTCGGAATCAAAGCTTCGCGAGTGGGATGCTGCTTTATGCGTTAAACACGCTATTCCAAAGCGTTCAAGCGCACAGAAAGTATTTTTCTCCAGCTGAATGGCGAGCTGTGAGAGTGGATATAATGACTTTGTCTGACAACGAAGTTCCCGTGGAATCAAAATTAACCGTGGTGTCTCGAATTGCGCGCATGAAAGCGTTCGTGCCTGAACCTCACCGGGTACCTGCGATTTAAATAGTGCTAGGATTTAATTCAACTATTTCATTCTTTACTATTTGCTATTTCGACGCCCTGTTTTCGATTGACACGCCGTGAGAACCTGCTTTTTGCACTGTTCCTCGGGAAAGTAATCGAATAGTTTCTCCACCTCGAGCTGCAAACCTATCGCGCTTAACACGCCGACTAATTTTAGCACGGCGTTCAAGAGAATATCCTTCGCTTTCTCCCTGGACTTCTTCTCCAGAGCTTCCGTTTCCAATGCCGTCACTTGTAAGAGCGCTGCGTGTAAACTTTTGAGATTTTGGAATACGCCTGCGACCGTGGCGACGTTTGCCTCGGTTTCGACATTGAAAGCGAGCTTCTCGTTTCCAGCGACAGCTGCGGTGGCGAGTTGCCGTGAGAACACCTCCAGTTCTCGGTCACTGTTGGTTGAAGCTCGAGATTTGGAACCAGAAATATGGGTCAGTAAAACGCGCGAAAGGAAATCTACCACCGATGAATTCACCCAGAGAACCTCTGCAGTCGTGTTCTCCGAATTCCCAGAATTTTCAGAGCGCGAAATCAAAAGCAAAATTTTGGGCAAAAGTTCTCTCTGCACCACTCCAAACTCTTTCATCGTGCAAGTTGGGAGTGCCAAAGAAGAAGCCATCAGAAGTGCAGCGCGAAGCAGAGATGGTGATTCCGCGTTCTCAATCGTTTCGATTCTGCCTGCGAGCACCTCACTTCCAAGTATTCCCTCCGTTACTCCGGTTGTCCTCTCACCTCGCAGCAAGTCCACCAAGTCCACCGTGCTAACGGCACGCATGGCACAGAGCCGCATGAGGTCAGCTAAAGCTAAAGCGAATGATGTGACACCAGTGGGAGAACCAAATCCCATGTCTTGAAACTTTGGAGCCGTAGGAGGGGTACGCTTGGGAAGCGGATGAAGGTTTCGAGCCGGACCCATCACACGCTCCATCACAATTCGCGTATGCCAAGTAAGTCGAACGGCGGCAGTCGCATCCGCGACGGCAAGAGAATGCAGCAGCGATGTAAATTCAGGATCATCTGAGTTCTTAAGACGCCTGCGTATGCTTATTTCTAACGCTCTGACGCAACTTCGTAGCAAACTCGCGGCGAGATCACGAGTCCTCTCCGGCGCACCTCGACAGGACGAAGACCCGCTGCATCCTGTTAAATCTGTTGGGGAAGATCCTATGCTATCCGCACCCCTTGAGTCAACGTATGAACCTAAAGAGAGGAGAACAGCCCCAGGAAACGTACTTTCAAGCAACTTGAGTCCACTCGACGAGAGCGGGGGATCGACATCCGTAGCACCGCTCGCGTCATCTCCAACAAGGAGTGCACGAAGAATCTGCAAAGCACACATTTCGCCCTCTGAACCGCTTGCTCCGACTTCTCCTTCATCGATATTACTCGACGGCGATGTACTACCTCCGGCGACCAAAATTGGAAACAAAACCATCAGCAACGTTTCACGAGGATCAAGAATCGAACGTCGAGGGGCCAAGAAACGATGCCCGAAAAAACCCAGGCTCTCCTCTTCCTTCGCGTGTTCGCCGAACAACGCCACCGTTAGATTTTTGATCCCCGCGAGTTGATTGAAACCCCTGAGCTCTAACGGCGGATTACGAAGCACTCGTACAAGAACTTCTAAGATGAAAGGTGCATGAGTTGGTTCAAGTTTGAGCATCGCGAGACCCGGCAGCGCAGTAAACGCGGATACCAAAAACGGAGCTTGAGAAGAGTGCACTGCGGCAGTGTGCACGAGCCGACTTAAGGTCATCTCTGGCTCCCTTAGCAGTGGACTCAGCAAGTCGATCGCCAGCGCTAGCCCATCATCGCTTCGATGTTCAGTCTTCTCAGACCGACCTCCGTCTCGCCGTGTCGTGATTCTGTTCAATATTGCGATCAACTCTTGCTCGACTTTCAAGTGTTTCTCACGAGATACATCCGACCGGGATATAGCTCGCCTGGCGGAGTGAAACGCATTCGAGCTCAAAAGCATAGAGGCCGTGAGACGACCTTCTCCACCATATTCTCGAACTATTCGCTTGATACTCTCCACCGCGGAGGAGATTCTGTCACCGGTGGCAAACTCGTTTAGGAGGAGCCACTCGTTCACAACTGCAAAGCACCGTCCACAAGGCGACGCCGCTTCTCCTTCGTCGGACTCAGCGGCGACTTTCAGAGGACGAGGACTCATCGGTTTACTTTCTTCTACGGTATTCTCGTCGAGCTTCTTAGATCCTTCGCTCTCGTGAATGAATTCAATATCATACCCCTGGAGTTCAGCGTCGAGGTACTTCGACACGTGCGGTGGGACATCGTCGCGTAGCTTCGCTCGCAGGTTCTGTTCAAGTCCAGACTTTTTCACCAGCAAGACGAACAAACCCGTGGGAAGTTTCCACTTGCTCGTCGCGAGGAATGGATCACGAGGCGCAACGATGGGCGTGGACGCGACCCATGCGAAGAAAAGCGCACTGAACACGAGAGAACGCGCGTCGCGTAAACCTCCTCGCGCGGCATCGATCGCGTCCTTGACCGCAGCGTGCAGTGCGTCTCCAATTTCCCCGTTTCCGTCGTCGTCGCTGGATGGGAGGTAGCGGTTCAGGTATTCAAACACCGGAGCGAGACGTTTCTCGACATGCGCGGCCTCGACGTCGACGTGTATACGGCCGCTCGCCCGAGCTGTCGGTGGCGTCGTCACCATCTCGTTGTTTTTTTTCCACTACCCGACAGCCTGATGAACGAAGGAGCACCGCTTTATTCCGTCTTTTTCTTACGACGAACCATCCATCGCCATATCTTCCTTGGGATGATGTACAGAAACAAGATCGCGGAGAGGACGAGCAAGACGAAGTCCTGAGGAAGATGAGACGGTTGGGGAACGCGGAGACGTAAACAAACCTAAAATGCAGTTTGTCGCGACGGTGGTCGTGGTGTGTCAGGACCGGCAAAGAGCGAGAGAGGCGCACCGTTTGCGTGAGCGCGTACACGGAGCCGGGTGGTAAGCTCTCAGCCATGCTCTATCTACCTACCTTCCAGCGAGTGGGGTATCCCGCGTGGATACCCAAGCCCCGACGCTCGCGCGCGTGTGAAGCTGTTTGGTTTTTTCTTTGTTTTTTTGCAGAAGAGGTGCCCATCGAAAATTGCGTATCGGAGCAGTTAACTCGCCGATAGACCGTCAAGAATGAATTTCTTTGATTCTTCTCGCTTTTTCTCGATTTTTCACCTTCATCGCCTCGGCGCGAGCGCGAGCTCATCGAACTCAACATTCCTTTCTTTTCGGGACCGCGTCAGCACGCGACCCGTCATTTTCCGACGCGCTTTGCGCGCGGGGATAACGTCCCCGGGGCGTCGTGTGGTCGACGAACCGCGTAAATAAGGCCCGGGGCGATACACCATCAGTATCACGACTGCGTCGAAGGCCACTCATCGCGCTAAAACGTCGTGCTGGGGATGTCCATCCCATCCGCGCCGTGGTCGTCGTGGCTACCGAACGTTCCGTCGGGATCCGACTTCGTCCTTCGCAACGCGCACGTCCCCGCGTGCTGCGTGCACGGCGCGGGAGACCTCGCGATAGATCACGACGGTCTGAGCTTCGTGGACATTGAGATCCGCACTGGTAAAGTCTCGTCCGTGACCCCGGCTTCGAGCTCATCGTCGATCTCGTCGAGCACCCTTCCCCAGGTCGACGTCGACGGCGGGATGGTGTTCCCCACGTTCGTTGACCTGCACACGCACATCGACAAAGGACACACGTGCGAGAGGAGCAGGAACCAGTCAGGCTCGCTCGCCGGAGCGGACGACTCGTGCGCGAAGGATGAGCGACACTGGACGAAGGAGGACGTGTACACACGCATGGAGTTTAGCTTGAAGTGCGCGTACGCGCACGGGACGTCGGCGATTCGCACGCATCTCATGAGCAACGCGACGCAAGGGGCGCTGGTGTGGCCGGTGTTCAAAGAGTTAAGGGAGAAGTGGAAGGGACGGATAGAACTGCAAGGGGTCGCCTTGACGATTTTACGATTCTTCCGCGACGAGACCGAGGCCGCGAAGCTGGCGGACTTGGTGAAAAAAAACGGCGGCATCCTCGGCGCGGCGGTGTCGTGCACGGATCGCGGCGGATACGCGGACGACGTGTACACGACGTGTTTGGATGACATGGACGCGCTCCTGGACACGGTCTTTCGGCTCGCGAAGGAACGTGACCTCGATCTCGACTTTCACGTGGACGAGAACGGGAACGAGGCGTCGAAGGGTTTGCTTCACATCGCGCGAGCGTCCGCTAGGAACGCGTTCACCGGACGAGTCGTGTGCGGGCACTGTTGTTCCCTCGCCGCGCAATCCCCGGGGGAGCTGCACAAGATATGCCTGGAGGCGAAAAAGGCGAACATTACCGTCGTCTCGCTCCCGATCGTGAACCAGTGGCTGCAGAACCGAGACGTTCGCGGGATTTCAACCCCGACTCGACGAGGCGTGACGACGATGAAGGAGCTCGACGACGCCGGCGTCTCCGTGTGCCTCGCGAGCGACAACACGCGGGATCAGTTTTACGGGTACGGCGACCTGGACATGCTCGAAATCTTCGGCCAGGGGTGCAAAATCGGGCACTTAGATAGACCTATATCGCACTGGCCGCTCTCTGTGACTTCGAGGCCGGCGAACGTGATGGGTTTGGGCGACGCGCACGGCCGCGTCGTCGTCGGCGGCGTCGCGAACTTGGTCGTTTTTCGCGGGAGGCGGTACAGCGAAATACTCTCGCGGCCGCAGCACGATCGGCTAGTGCTCAGGGACGGGCGGCCGTTGCCGTGCGGAGTACCGGATTATAGAGAACTAGACGATATGTGCGCGAACGGGATGGTAGGTAGCGGCGGCGTGAAGCGAGGGCGCGGTGGCGCGTGAGCAGGGTTGAGAAGAGGGAAAAAGGAGCGAGAAAGATTCAAAAGGCCGACTGCCCCGTGGCAGGCACCCACTCTCGGCACAGTCGGCAACGAGCCGAGAGTACAGTACGTGTACGCACTTTAAAAATATCTCAACTATTTGCTCATACAAGAGTAAACTACCATACTCGATTTTTAACCGGTGATTTTTTGAATGTCGCGCCGGAAAACGGCGGCTCGCTTTTTTGTTTGTTTGAACTCGCTCCGTGGCGCGGCGCAGAACACCGTCGCGCGCGTCGTCTCACGGCAGTCGCTGCGACTCAACCGCGCGTTTACGTGTGTGTTAACGGAGGGACTTTTCTCGCGGGACCTGATCAGCGCCTATACCCTCGCGCACGCGGAGGGTTTTTTCATCACCCAGCGCAAAAAGCGATCGGCTTGACCATCCGAGGCGATGATGGCTTCCGCCGTCTCCTCCATCGCGAACACCATGGGCGTCCCCGTTACCTCCAAGGTGACGACGCAGTCCAAGCGCAAGAACGTTCGCGCGACGCGCTCTTCGCAGATCCGCGCCATGGCCGAATCCGAAGAATCCCCCGTCTTCCGCGCGTGGGATCAAGCGACGAACTCGAATAAGAGGACGGACATCAAGAAGATCATGATCATCGGTGCGGGGCCGATCGTCATCGGGCAAGCGTGCGAGTTCGATTACTCCGGCACCCAGGCGTGCAAAGCGCTCAGGAGCGAGGGATACGAAGTCGTCCTGCTCAACTCCAACCCCGCGACGATCATGACGGATCCGGAGACCGCGAGCCGCACGTACGTCGGCCCGATGACCCCGGAGCTCGTGGAGGAAATCTTGAAGAAGGAGAAACCCGATGCCCTGCTCCCGACGATGGGTGGTCAGACCGCGCTCAACCTGACGAAAACCCTCGCGGAGACCGGCATCCTCGAGAAGTACAACGTCGAGCTCATCGGCGCGAAGCTGGACGCGATCAACAAAGCCGAGGACAGGCAGCTGTTTAAGGACGCGATGACCAAGATCGGCCTGAAGACGCCTCCGTCTGGCACCGCGAACACCTGGGAGGAAGCTCTGAAGATTCAGGAGGAGATCGGAAACTTCCCTCTCATCATCCGACCCGCATTCACCCTCGGCGGAAGCGGTGGTGGCATCGCGTACAACATGGAGGAATACGAAAACATCGTCACCGGCGGCCTGAACGCGTCCTCCACGACGCAGGTCCTCATCGAGAAGTCTCTCCTCGGGTGGAAGGAGTACGAGCTCGAGGTGATGCGCGACCTCGCGGACAACGTCGTCATCGTGTGCTCGATCGAGAACCTCGATCCCATGGGCGTGCACACCGGCGATTCTATCACCATCGCGCCCGCGCAGACGCTGACGGATAAGGAGTACCAGCGCCTCAGAGACGCGTCCGTGGACATCATCCGCGAGATTGGCGTCGAGTGCGGCGGGGCCAACGTCCAGATGGCGGTGAACCCCGAGGACGGCGAGCTGATGATCATCGAGATGAACCCTCGCGTCTCTCGCTCGTCCGCGCTCGCGTCTAAGGCCACGGGTTTCCCGATCGCGAAGATGGCGGCGAAGCTCGCGGTCGGATGCACGCTCGACGGCATCCCGAACGACATCACGCTCAAGACCCCGGCGTCCTTCGAGCCGTCCATCGATTACGTCATCACGAAGATTCCGCGATTCGCGTTCGAAAAGTTCCCCGGCTCCGAGCCCTACCTCACGACGCAGATGAAGTCCGTCGGGGAGGCAATGGCGGTCGGGCGCACGTGGCAAGAGTCCTTCAACAAGGCTCTCCGCTCTCTCGAGACCGGCCTCTCCGGCTGGGGGCTCAACCCCAAGGATGGCGAACTGCAAGGCGACTTGGTCGCGCTCAAGGAGAAGCTCGCGGAGGCGACCCCGGCGCGCATCACCGTCATTCACGAAGCGTTCTTGGCTGGCATGACCCCGGAGGAGATCCAAGATATCACGAAATTCGATCCTTGGTTCCTCCGCCAGATGCAAGACCTCTTCGAAACCGAGACCTGGCTCAAGAGCTTGAGCTCTTTGTCTGAGCTCGACAAGAACGACTGGTTCGAGGTGAAGAAACGCGGCTACAGCGACGTTCAGATCGCGCGTGCTTTAAAGATTACCGAGGGCGAGGTGCGCAAGGCTCGCAAGGCGTTGGGCGTCACCGCCTCCATGAAGCGTGTTGACACCTGCGCCGCGGAGTTTGAGGCGGAAACCCCGTACATGTACTCCACCTACGACGGCAACGACGAGGTCGACCCTACCGATAAAAGGAAGATTCTCATCCTCGGCGGCGGACCTAACCGCATCGGCCAAGGCATCGAGTTCGACTACTGCTGCTGCCACGCCGCTTTCTCTCTGAAGGATGCTGGGTACGAGACCATCATGCTCAACAGCAACCCCGAGACCGTGTCCACTGATTACGACACCTCCGACCGTCTGTACTTTGAGCCCCTCACCGTGGAGGACGTCCTCAACGTTGTCGAGGCTGAGCGCCCCGAGGGCATCATCGTGCAGTTCGGCGGTCAGACACCGCTCTCGCTCGCTACCCGCCTCGAGAAGGCGCTCATGGATGACCCGATCCCCGCTGCCTCTGGCAACGGCAACTGCCACATCCTAGGCACCCCTCCTGACAGCATCGACGCGGCGGAGGATCGCGAGAGGTGGCAGGCGATTCTCGAGGAGCTCAAAATCACCCAGCCCCCCGGCGGCGTCGCTCGCTCCGAGGCTGAGGCGTTGGTCGCTGCGAACAACATCGGGTACCCCGTCATGGTCCGCCCCTCTTTCGTCCTCGGTGGACGCGCGATGGAGATCGTCAGCTCCGATGCGGACCTGAAGCGTTACATCACCACCGCCGTGGAGGTCGACCCGGAAAAGCCGGTGCTCGTCGACAAGTACCTCGCGAACGCTACCGAACTCGACGTCGACGCCCTGTGCGATGCCGAGGGTAACGTCGTTATCTGCGGTATCATGGAGCACATCGAGCAGGCTGGCGTGCACTCTGGAGATTCCGCGTGCAGCATCCCTCCGCAGACGATATCTGAAAAGTCCCTCGCGATCATTCGCGACTGGACCCCGAAGGTCGCGAAGCGTCTCGGCGTCATCGGCCTGATTAACATCCAGTGGGCCGTGACCCCGAACGATGAAGTGTACATCATCGAAGCGAACCCGCGCGCGTCTCGCACCGTGCCGTTCGTCGCGAAGGCGATTGGTCACCCGCTCGCGAAGTACGCGTCGCTCGTGATGGCGGGCGCGACGCTGAAGGATATCAACTTCACGGAGGAGGTGGTGATCGATCACGTCGCCGTGAAGGAGGCGGTGTTGCCTTTCGACAAGTTCCCGGGCGCGGACACGCTTCTGGGACCGGAGATGCGCAGTACCGGGGAGGTGATGGGCATCGACAGGGATTTCACGAGGGCGTACGCCAAGGCACAGATCGCCGCGGGGCAGAGGCTGCCGAACGGCACGGGTAAGGTGTTCATCTCCGTGCGCGACTCGGACAAGCCCGCCGTCACGGAAATCGCGAAGCAGCTCTCCGAAATTGGAATGACGCTGGTGGCGACCGGTGGCACCGCCGCGGCGCTGAAAGACGCTGGGCTCCCCGTGACCGTGGCGAAGAAGGTTCACGAGGGCCGCCCTCACATCGGCGACATGCTCCGCGACGGCGACATCGCCCTCATGGTTGTGACGTCCAACGGCGACGAGGCGGACATGCGCGACGGTCGCGAAATCCGCCGCACCGCCGTGGGTCTGAAGATTCCGATGGTCACCACGATCGCGGGCGCGCGAGCGACCGCGAACGCGGTGAAGGTGCTTCAGGAGGGTACCCTGAGCATGGATGCTCTCCAGGATTTCTTTTAATTCGAGGAAAAGGGGGGAGTACATGTAAGGTTACTGTCTTTTCAGAGTTATTAGTTGCGTAATAAAGTTTTAAAACCACATTCGGGATTTACAAATAACAGTTCATAGGGCTATGAATGCGCCTGCGCCTACGGATTGTAATAACTCGTCGGCGCCACAGTCGTCGTCTCCGAACCCACGCAACTAGCGGCATAACCCATGTTGGCGGCGGTCCGAAATCCCCCCCCTCCCGACCCGCCTCGGCTCGGCGCCCCAGCCGCACGCATGGAAGGCCCAGTGATCATCAAATCAGTCGCTCGCTTCCTCGCGAATTTTGGCGGCTCATACGTCGCGTTCTTCAGCGCCGAGGACTGTTCCATCGAGGCGGTGCGGTATTTGTTTTTGTCGTCCCTCGCCATGTCGTCGAACGGACTAGACGACTGTCGCGTCTGTTGCGCCCTCGCCGGGGACGCCACCTTCGCCGCGACCGGGGTCGCGGGCTGCTCTTGCTTGTACGCCGCTCCGTACCCCTGCTGCTTGAACGATTCATCCCCTCCGTACCCCCCCATTATGTTCCCGAGGGCGCCGCCGCGCCCGTTCACCTTCGCCGCTTCCAACGCCATGCGCCTCTCCTCCGCCGCTGCTTCCATCGCGCCTTTCAAATCATCCGCCCCCACGCCAAGCTTTGCCATCTGGTGCGCGATGAACGGATCGGTCCCGTCGAAACCGCCGCCCATCAGCGCTCCAACCTCGGGGTTCGCCGGCCGTATAGGACGCGCGGGAGCGCCGACGGGGGTCTCGTTAGCTTTTCTCGCCGCCTCCATCTCGGCTTTTTTCTGCGCCGCCGCCGCCTCCGCCGCCTCCGCCGCCGCCGCTTTAATCGTGTCCATGCGCATGGACTGCTGGTTCCGCGCGCTCGCGTGGAGCGAGCCCGCGCGCGAGTTCGGCGCCGGGTCCGCTCTGCGGCTTTGATCGTACGCGGGGTAATCGATGTTATCGTCCATCCCGGCTTTTCCAATAGGCGGAGCCTCAGGTTGGTACACGCGCTGCGACCCGCGGCTCGCTTGCTTCAACGCGTCGCCCGAACGCATCTGCTGCCTCAGGTGCGGGTTGGACGGGAGTTCCCAATCCGCGGGCGGCGGCGGCGGAGGCATCTCCGCCAGGGGCGGTCGCTCGTGCGTGGCCTTGCGTTCCACGGGAGCCTCCTGGACCGGCGCCTCCGTTTGCCTCTCCTTCGAGGCGGCGTTGATGCCAAAGTCGCCGACTGTGGACTTCGTCACGTTTTTCGCATCCGGGTCCAACACGAGGTCCAAGCTTCTCGCTCGACTCACGATCGCGGGGTGCGCGAGCAGCTTCGCAGTATCGGGACGGTGTTTATGGTCCATGGTGAGGCACATTCGCAGTATGTCCGAGAGCTGCGTGCTGAATTTTCCGTGAGGCAGCGGTTGGTACACGCCCTTCATGATCTTGCGAATCAGCGCACCTTCGTTTTGCGCGTCGAACGGGTGCTTACCGCCGGTGCACATCTCGTACAGGACAACCCCGAGAGCCCAGACGTCGGACTTTTCGTTGTACGGCTGATCTTCGCACAGTTCAGGGGAGAGGTAGTACGGCGTCCCGACGATCGTCTGCGCGAACTGCGTGTTCGCGCTGAGGACCTTCGCGATCCCCAAGTCTCCCATCACGACATTGTCCTCGGAGTCGAAGAACAAGTTCAGGGACTTGACGTCGCGGTGGATGATATTCTTTGCGTGGATGTGCCGTAAACCGAGCAGCGCTTGGATGAAAAACTTCCACACCGCCCTCTCCGGGAGAACCTTCCCCGGTTGCTTCTGTAACCTGTGGTGCAGCGTCCCGTTCGGAGCGTACTGCATCACGATGTTCAGCTTCCCGTCCTCGAGGAAGCAGTCGTAGTACTTGATGATGAACTTGCTGTCGAGGGTGGAGAGCACGCGCGCTTCGTCCACGGCTTCCTCCCTCTGCGCGCGGTTCATGTTCGAGATGTCGACCTGCTTGAGCGCGTACACGCGCCCCGTGTCCTTCTTCGTCGCCTTGTACACGACGCCGAACGAGCCTTTCGCGATGGTGACGAGCTTTTCGAAATCGGCGAGGGAGTGGCGCTTCACGCCGCCGCCCTGCAGCCCCGGGATGGCTTGCGCGTTCGGTTTCGCCGCGGCGAGACCGCCGCCATTGCGCGCGGAACCGCTCATGGTATCGGATGTCGCGCCTGTCGGGGAGGACAGCGACCGCGCGAGTTCACGGGCAGGGGCGCCGCGTGATGCGATCTGTGAGTCAACGGCCGGGGCAAACGGCTCTGACGCCGCGCTGATCCTGTCAGGGTCAAGTCGGTTCAAGAGTGTCTGTTCAAGACTGGATTCGACTAAAGTGAGTCTAGCTAGCTAGGCTACATTAGGCTACGTTACTCAAAGCTCGTCCTTGACCTGATGCCTTTTCAACCGCGCGCGCACGAATCGTATCATGTCCTTCTCGCTGCGATCGCCCTTGTATTGAACGACCTCGTCCTCCGAGGCGTCGTAGTAATATAGCGCGGGGTACCCCTTCACGACGAAGCGCTTGTCCGGGACGTCGTTGTTCACGGCGTCGAACTTCGCGATCGTCACGTCGTCGTCGTCCTCGAACGCTTCGCCTACGTTTTGGTAAATCGGCGCGAGCGCCTTGCAGTGGTTGCACCACGGCGCGTAGAACTCGATGAAGACGTCCTTACCGGCGTCTAAGACCATCTCGTCGAACGTGCTCGCGACGACGATCTTGACCGCCCTCCCGTCGTTGCTCAGCGGCGGTCGCTCGCTCCTCACGCTCGGCTCGAGCGCGCCGCGGTCGTACTTCCCGAGCCACGACGCGATGTCCCCAGGGCTCGCCTGGGGTAGCACGTACTTCTTCTCGCTGTCTCGGTCGTGCAGCACGAGCGCGGGGAGGAAGTCGTGGGTCACGCCGAAGAACTTCATCGCGACGTCGTTTTTCTTCGCGTCGCCGACGACGAATTTCGCTCTCGCGTCGCGTCGACGCGCGATGTCGTCGAGCGCGAGTTTAATCCCTTTCGTCTCCTCCTCGTCCTCGTAGTCCACGAGCGCGATGACCTTCGGGCCGGGAGCCTCGAACACGCGTCGCAGCACGCTCCTCGCGGTCGGTTCCTTGTCCAGCTCCGCGACGCGCGGCAGCGAGTGTCTCTCGACGAAATCGTCGATGTTTTTCTCCGTCGCCGGCGCGTCCATGCGCACGACGCGCTCTTCGAATTTACGATAGACGTACACCGTCGGCGCCCCGTCGTCGTCCACCGGTGTAGGAAGATCGTTCTTTTCCGGGAGCAGATCCGGGTCCGAGACGTGCCCGAAGTTCACCTCGAGGCCGATCCCTCGCGCGTACGCGTTGAATCGCCGCGCGACTTTGAGATACGCCTCGAACGCGTCGCCGTCGCCGCCGCGCGGGAAGTACCCGAGGACGACGACCGGGTCCTTCTCCACGAACGTCTTGCTCTCTTGTTTCGTCGTGAGGGACGTGACGGACGGTCCCGCGAGCTTCGTGAGGTGCTCCACGATCCCGTCCGCGTGCCTCGGGCCGGCGTAGTCCTCGCCGTCTTCCGTGTCCGCCTCGCCGTTTCGAAAGATCTTGATCGTCGGGAACGCCTTGACGCCAAAGTCCGCGGCGATCTTAGAGTTCGCCTGGTTCGCGGCGTCCATCCTCGCGAGCACGATCGGTGGCTCTCGCGTCTTCTTCGCGTTCGCGGCTAAAACCTCCGCGGCTTTCGCCCATTCCGGCTCCAAGCGCTTGCAGTGCCCGCACCACGGGGCGTAGAATTCGACCGCGACGAACGCGTGCTCCTTCACCGCCGCGTCGAACGAGCGCGCGTCCAAGTTGAGGACGTGCCCGGGGTTCGCCACGGCGAGCGGTGGCGACGCGAGGAAGGCGAGGAAGAGGAGACCCAAAACCGCGTGGGGGATCCGCATCACGAGCGGCACCGCGGCCCGAGCCCTGCGTCGGGCTCGCTCCGTGTGAGGTGACCTCTTCCGTAAACAAATGATGGAACGCGCATAAACAGCAGGATAAACAGTGCATAAAAACGAGCGCGCCAGCAGTCAAAAAAAACACGATGTTGACGTGGGACAATTCCGCCGGAAAGATTTTTATTTTACGCGACGTGATTGGTTTAGGGATACGAGATACGCGCTGATATTTTTGCAGCCGCGCGCTGGCGCGGACGGCAGAACACGACGCGCTCACGCACACGCGAGACGCAGGAAGCGAGCGGAAGGCGAGGCTTCGTGAAGAGGTACAACACAAGGACTAAACGCCGCGCTTTCGAGGCGAAGGCGAAGGACGCACGAGCGCGGACGCGGCGGTTTCCGGAGCCCTCCGTCGACGTCGTCATTCGTCAACTTGCTGTTCGTCGCGGGTGAAGAAGCGTAGGATTTTACCGCGAGACGCGTCGTCCGGTTCGCGCGGAGAAAGCGAGGCAACGCACGGGTACGACCCCCCCGCGCGCTCCGATCTCTCGTAGGTCACGCCGTAGACGCCATTCAGCCCGCGCGCGAGCTTCCTCCGCGGTCGCGCGTGCGCGTATCGCGCGCGCGGTCGCGTCGAATCTCGGGAATTTGTTACCCTGCGACGACCACTGCGTCATTTCGCGAAACCAACGATCGTCTCTTACGCCCCTCTCCTTCACTCGTACGATCCACAGGATGACCGCGGACGCCTCCGCGCGCGCGCAGGCGGAGACCTCCCCGTCCACTGGCGGGGCAGGAGATTTCACCGGGGCGAAGACGAAAGGGAAGCGATCGAAGCTCAGCCAGAGGAAACCCAACTCCGCGGCGACGTCCGGGGATGCGACTCTGAAAGGGAGCAGCCGGGGCGGGCTGACGATCAACACGCATCCGTCCGGGCTCTCGCAGCCGACGCCAGTGAACAACGGCGGCGGCATGGTGGGGGGGTACGATACGATGGGGATGCACGGCATGGGCGGATTAGGGTCGGACCCGGCGTTGCTGCAGCAAGGATCGCCGACGCTGCTGTCCGCGCTGAAAGGAAGCTCACTCAGGGGAACGTACGGGCAAGATTACTCGCAGGCGTTCAAGGAGGACGACATGTCGGCGCTGCTGGACTTTAAAAACCCGAGCAGCCGGCTGTCGCTGAACACTTTAGCGGTGGATAACAGCGACCTCGGCGGCGAGGACGAGCTGACCGAAGCTCTCTGGAGCTCGTTCCCGGGGGGCGTGGACTCGCTGCTGCAGAGCAGGTCGACGCCGTACGATCGTTCGTACGACATGGGCGGCCCGAGCGGACAGGCGGGCCCGAGTGGGAACGGCGTCGGCGACGGCGGGGACATGTCCGGGATGTATTTTTTCGCGAACAACGGTCAGGGCGGCGGGGGCGCGTCCTACAACTCGTCTTCGTACATCGACGCGTATGGAGGCGGCGGCGGCGGGCGGAACAACGTGCACGGACAGATGCACATGATGCGAGGCGGAAACAGCGGCGTCGGACAAGGTCACGGAGGGATGCATCACATGCAGATGCCGCCGATGCATCCGAACGGAGTGATGGGGTTCAGCAACCCGCAGCAAAATCAGTTGCCGAACCAGATGCAGTACTACGACCAGAGCGGGCAAGACGCCTACGTTCAGATGCCGTACCAGCAGCAGATGCAGGGGCAGTCGCAGATGCAGGGGGGGATGATGGTTCAGCCAAACTATCAGTTCGCGCAGCCGCAGATGGTGCACGTGCCCTCTAACGGCGCGTTGCAGCCGCAGCAGGGCGGCGACGGGAACGGCAAGACGCTGGCGAAGGGCAAGCGCGCTTCGAAATCGCAAAAGGGCGGGGAGAAGGCGAAGAAGAAGGCGAAGAAAGGAAGCGAACAGCAAAAACAGAAGGCTGATCTGATGCAGCAGAACATGATGCACAATCAGATGGTTCCCAACGCGCAGTATGGTGCGCCGCAGCAGATGCAGCCGATGGGGAACAACCAGCCCGGGATGTATCCGCTGAACAGCGCGCAGATGAACGGCGGCGGGATGATGATCCTCCCTCCTGGATCGCGCATGTACTCGGGGACCAGCTCCATGTCCACGAACACGAACGGGAACGGTACCGCGCTCGGCGGCGGCGGCAACGGGCTCGCGCCGCAGTACTTCATGAACCAGATGAACAACGGGGCGCCGCCGGGACTGTTGTCCGCGGAAGAGGGTGGGTTAGATCAGCTCGAGGGCATCGTCTCCAAGCTCGACAAGTCGACGATGAACAACATCAAGGAGAGTCTGTACCGGATGGCTCGCACCGCGCGGACCAGGGGTGGGAGGGGAGGCGACGCCGCGTCGCATGGGCAGCATCCGCCGGTTGACAAGGCGCAGAGCCTCGTCGATCGGTGTGTCGCGAACTTGCTGTATCACCGGTACACGGATTCTCCGATGGTTCAAGGAAACGATTCGAGGCAGGAGAACAACGCGAATGGGAACGGAATGGGCATGCAAGAAGCCGGAATGGGCTCGCGTAAAATGAGCGGCGGCAGCATGAACGTCGTCATCCAAGGTCGACACGGGTCCGCGTGATTCTGAACCCAAAATAAATACATAGACGTTGAAAAAAAACGTATTCATTCTTTTACTCTTAAAAGCCTATTTCTATAATCGCACCCCGTTGTCGTTTCCCCACCTCGTGATCGCGCGAACGAAAAGCTCCACCTGCGGGTTCGATGAATACTGAAGCATGTCGAGCACCTCGCTCAAAGTCTCCGGGGCTTCCTTGCCCGCAATCACCATCTGAAAAACACCCGCGGCCGCGCCCCTCTTCCCTTCCCAATACTCCGTCGTGTGCGGGTCCAACCTCTCGAGCACGTCGAACGCCTTCGTGGCGTAGAAGAACGCGCCTACTTTGTAACAGTCGTTCGCTATGAGTTGAAGCAACGCGAAGGACTCGTCGTTCGTGTCCATCTCCGCGTACAGCTCCCATGCCAACGACGCCTTGCCGTTGTTGATGAAACACCGCGCCATCCACGCGAGGTAACAGTACTCCGTTCGATACTCCGGGCTTTGAATTTTCATGAACGACTCCTCCGCCGTCTTGTAATCCCCTGTCGCCGCGGTGGCTATGCCGTAGTTCCAGTGGAAAGCGTCGTCCTCCCCGCAGAAGTCCGCGACTGACTTTAGGTAAGTCAGGACGTCCTCGAACTGCTTCAGTAAAAAGAAGCAGCTCGCCATAGACTGCCGTCCCGGTATCGTATCGCACTCGCTGCTGCTCGAGCCTACGATCTGGAAACACTGTTGTGCCATCTTCAAATGCTCGGCTCCGTCCTGCTCTTGCTGCCCGATGATCGCGTGCGTCACCCCTTTCAAGATGTATTCCGTAGGCGTCGAAGGTTCGATCTCCTTCACGATGGTAAACGCGTCGTGCGGCTTCCCGTTTCTTAAATAATGCACGACCAAGTTGAGCTTCGCCTCGGGGGGGAAGCCACGAAGCGGGGGTAAGACCTTCATCGCGTTCTCGCCGCCTCTGAACACGACGAGGTTGTGCCGGATCAGGTCGTTGTCCTCGAACGAGCCTCCCTTACCGACGTGGTCTTGCAGCTTCTTCAGCTCTGCCTCCGCGGCGGCGCCGTTGTACAACCGAAAGTGGTTGCACGCCTTCAGATTGATTGCGAGCGGGGAATCCGGGTAGCTCTGCAGGTACACGTTCAAAATTTCCAAGCTGACGTCGTAGTACTCGAGCTTGCAGTAGCACAGCGCGACGTACACGTTCAGCGCGAGATGCTCTCGGTTCTCTAGCAGCAGGCGCTTATAAATATCCGTCGCCTCTTGAAAGTGTGAGCGGAGGTAATGAATCGACGCGAGCGACAGCTGGTCCTCCACGGAGTCCGTGAGCTGTTGGTGGTACGTCATCAGCTTCGCTTCGTCGTTCTGCTTGTGCGCGCAGTGGAACAGCACCCGGGTGTGAAGCTTCGTCTTCGGGCCTTTCTTCGCTTCCTCCTCGGCTTCGTCGTACTGGCCGAGGTAAAACAAACACGCGGCCGCGAAGGTGTGGTACGTCGGGTCCGGGTCGCTCTCGCGTCTGAGGAGGTACCGATACGTGTCCAGCGCTTTCTCGGGGTCGCCCGCATGAAAGTAAGCGTACGCGAGCCACTCCAGGTTGCTGACGTCGCTCGGGCTCTGCTGACGCTTGAACTCGAGCAGCGCGATGGCTCCGGCGTAGTCGCGGTCTTTAAGGAAGTCGGACACCTCGGGGATCTCGTTTTCCGCGGGCTTCGGCTTCTCAGGCGCCTTCGTCGCCTTCGCCGCGCGGGCCTTGTTCATCAGCATCGCGTCCTCGAGGCGACGCGCGCGCGACGCAGACTCCGAAAGACGCGACGCGACGGCGCGCGTGAGAGGTGTGCGCGCGCCCGGACAAACGGTCGTTCGAAAATCAGTGCATCTTCTTGTTGACCAAGACGGAGAAGACCGCGCCTGCGTACGTGGACCAGGTCGAACGCGTCTCCTTCGACACAACGCCGATGGCCGCGACAAGGAGGAAATCAGCGACCTCGACCCCGGAGCCGACTGCGACGAAAAGCGCCAAGACACCGAATTCGCGTTTTCGCGCGGTCGGCCGAGCGGTCGCGACCCCGCACAGGCTCGCGGCGACCGTCCCGAGGGGAGGGATCTTCAAGGTCATTCGACAAGGCCGACTCGCGATCAAGGTCGCGTTCTACCTCGGCTCCGCGGTCGCGAAGAAGGCGTTCGAGGAAGACCCGACGCTCATCCCGCTCCTGAGTAGCATCGTCCTGGTGTTTCCGTGCATCCTCTTGAGCATCACGATGTTCGACGACGACGAGCTGTACGCGCTGTTGCTCTCCCTCCTCGCCGGCCTCGCGACGACCGTCGGCGGCCTCATCGCGATTTTACAGAAACCGGACAACAAGCTCCTAGCGTTCTTGCTCGGGATCGCGTGCGGGGTGATGTTTACCCTGAGCGTCGTCGAGCTCTTCATCAAGAACGGGATAGAGAACGGATTCGGCTGGGTCACCGTCGCGACGACGACGGGATCGCTGATGTACTGTCTCATCGAGCCCTTGCTCCCCAAGGCTGAGGTTTTGGAATCGAAATTCACGGGAAAGGACGACGGGATGAAGCTCTCGAAAGCGCGCCTGATGCGCCTCGGGCTGCTGATGGCGATCACGATGACGCTGCACAACCTTCCGGAAGGATTCGCCGTCGCGTTCTCGTCGTTCACGTCCATAGGCCCGGTCATGGCCGCGGCCATCGGCGTGCACAACGTCCCGGAGGGAATCATCGTCGCCGCGCCCGTGTACGCGGCGACCGGGAGCCGAAGGCAAGCGCTCATGATGGCGACCGCGTCTGGTCTGTCCGAGCCCGCGGGGGCGCTCTTAGCGCTCTACTTCATCAAGCCGTACCTCACGCCGATGATTCTGCATTGCATTCTCGCCGGAACGGGCGGGATGATGAGCGCGGTGTGCGTCATCGAGTTGTATCCCGAGGGGAAGAAGTGCAAGCACGACGGGCAGCTGTGGCGGGGGATCGCCTTCGGGACGATGTTGATGGCGGGGACGTTATACGTTGGCGTCTGAGAACGACGTTCTAGTAGCGCTATCCTAGGTTCTAATTATCTAGATTTTAATCATCCGTCGGGAGCTCGCCGACCTTCGTCTGCTGCGCGAGGTCGAACTTGAACTTCGCCCGCGCTTCTTGCACCTCCGTCGGCGCGCTGTCCACCTCCTGTTTCGTGCAATATCCCATCGAAGGGTCCGTCTCCGCGTAGAACTTGAACTCTTCGATAGCTTTCACGCTCTCTCCCGCGGCCGCCATCGACGTGAGCTTCTTCTGCAACCTCGCTTGGCGCGTGGGGAGGTCCTCGACGCCGACCTTTTTGTTCGCGGAAGCGCCGAGCGCGGACGCAACCGGCGGTTTCGCGAGCGTCCCCACCTGACCACGGCGCGCGAGGCTGTTCTCGATGTCGTGACGCGATGACGTCATAACCGTGTTGTGAGGGTGGAACGACGCCGCGAGCGTGCTCTCCACGATGCGCTTACCGCCAATACCGACGCGGGCGCTGACCTCCTTCTCGCGTCGTAAACGCTCACGACGCTCGTCCTCGGTTTCGTTCTCCTTCGCCGCAGTCGCCGCGTCGTAGACGTCTTCTCCAGGGACGATTACAGGCGACCTGAACTTAGCCTCTCTGCGTTTTTGCTCTAAATACGCCGGCCACCCCGCGCCTTCGATGGGTTTGATCTCGTCGGGGAGCTTGTACGATTCCCAACCCTGACTTTCCGAAAATTCCCAAGCCGCCTCATCGCACGCGTAGCTGGGCACCGGCGCATCCGCGTGGACGTTGCGTTGCTTGACCACGTCCGTGTCCTCTTGCGCGCCGTCTTTCATCGTCGATCTTCTTACCGCATTTATATTTATGCCCGCGGCGCGTGCGGCTTCCTCCGCGGCAATTTCACCCGGGCTCTTCCATCTCGCGAGACTTTTGAAAAAAATCATCTTCTGCGCCGCGAGCTCGCTGTCCAAGATGCCGATGCTGTGCGTGCTCCCCGGCAGCCCCGCGGCGAGGTCGCGTATGTCGTCTTCTATGAGTACCTTTTGAACGTCGTACAACTCCTTCACGAACGTCTGTAAGGACTTGCAGTCGTCTCGGAATCGTTTAAAGTCCGCGTAGCTCGCCTTGTCCGTGATGTTCCCAAAATACGACGCCGTTGCTTTCGCGCTGCCGTCTCTCTGCATCTGCTGATACTTCGCCCACCCCATCTTCTGTAACATTCTCTTCTGCATCGTCTCGTCCTGCGCCTGTAACATCTTCACGCCCATGTTCTCGATGCCCAGTAATATGATTCTGCGGAATGCAAAGACGCTGCAGTCCAAGCACGTGTTCCGGCACTTTTGGAGCAGCGACGCGTAGAGCACGATAAACCTCGGTTTACGAATCACCTCTTCGATCATGACGCTCACGAGGTGCCCGAGGATTTTATCGTTGTACCGGGCGTACAGCATCATCTGTCTGTTTAAATCAATGAAGCTTTGCTCGTCCGGGCGGAGCATTCGCACCGTGGACGCCAAGACGAGCATTTTTTTCGATTCGCGGGCGTCCAACTTGAGTTTCAGAAGCGCGGAAAAATCCGTGGGGTGGCGCTCGAACGGGTGCCCGTACGCCCCGCTCCCGCACACGTACACTTTCTCCCCGCCAGTCTCCACCGCGAAAGTGGACGCGCTCGCGGCGTACACTTGCTCCACGATGACGTCGAACATCGGGTGCCTCCGCATCTCCTTCAGCATGTACTGGGACTTTGTTTTTTTATCCTCGGGCGTGATGATCGGCTGCAACGTCTTCGGGATGAAGCTGTCGTCCAAAGTACCGTCGCCTAACTGGCCGGTGTCGTTTTTGCCGCACACGTAGACGTGTCCGAGCGTAGTGAGCATCACGGTATGCTCGTCCCCGGCCGCTATCTGCACACACGAGAGATTGATCATGGAAGGAATCGCGGTCACGATGAGCCGCGTCTGGTCATCTCCCTGACCGGTTTGTCCCCTGTTCGACCGCCCACACGTGTATACCTTGCCCGCGGCGGTGAGAATCACCGTGTGCGAGCGTCCGCCGCAGACTTCCGTGACCTTGCTCGTCTTCTTCTCGAGCGCGGCGACGCCCATCTTCTTCCGAAGTTCTTTATCCGTCAGCGTGCGTTGATTCCCGAGTTTGTCTTCCCGCGCCCTCAACGCCGCTTCCAGCTGTTGCGCCGTCGGCTGCGCGAATACTCTGTTCTCCTCGGATTCGTGTATAAAACGCGCGCGGTCGCCCTTCAAATTCCCTAGCAGTTTATCCTGCAGCTCTATGACTTTCCGTTCCGGCTCTAAATCCTCCGGCACGACCTCGTCCCCGCTGGGAAAGTCCGCGTGTTTCAGCCGCGACGGCGTTCGCTGATTGATCGTGTTCCCCGTCCCGAGTTGACCGTGTTCGTTCGAGCCGCAGCCGTACAGCATTCCGGCGTCGGTGATGAACAGTGAGTGCTCGTACCCGGCCGCGATGGATACGATCTTCATCCCGGACAGCGCTTCGATGCGTCGCGGGGTGAGGCACTTCCTCGTCGCGCCCTGCCCGAGCTGACCGACGTCGCCGCGGCCGACGGTGAGCGCGGTACCTCCCGCGGACAGGAGCACGGTGTGCGCCTCTCCCGCGGCGCAGGATAATATCCGCGTGGTCTCGTTTGATATCCAGTACATCCACCGCGGTACCCTGTGCATCTTCCCCTCGCCGCCGTCGCCCTGGCCGGTGCTTCCGCTCTCGTCCGTCCCGAAAGCGGCGACTTCGTTTTGTTCCGTGACGACGACGCTGTGCTTCACCCCGGCGGCGACGTCAACCGTGCGCCGCGGTCCGGAGCCGGTACCCGCGAGTCGATTTCCACCGATGCGCACGCGCCCGCCTCCCTCGCCGTTGTAATCCGTGAGCGTGTACAGCACCATGGGGATGGTCTGCAATTTCGTGTCGCCCAGACCGAGCTGGCCGTGCTCGCCCGCGCCCATCACCAGCACCCTGCCCTCGTTCTCCACGTGTTTGGGTAATATGCGCTCGAGGTTTGCGCTCGTCTTGAGGAGCACCATCGCGTGTTCTTTTCCTCCCGATATTTTCACGACCTGCGAACCGTCGGGTAACTCCAGGACTTGCGGTCGCATGAACCGGTGGAGATGCGACGGCGCCGCCTCGAGTCTCTTTTGGTCCACCTCCGCCTCTTCTCGCTCCCCGCCCGCGAGCGCGAAATTCGCGGCCTCGACGCGGTCGTCTCCGAGCAACATGTTTAGGTATCCCCCCGTGCTCGCTGCTAAATTACCCGGGCTCTTCGGAGCGTCCGCGGTCTCCGCGCTCTTCTGCTTTGCCACGAGCCCGAACTTCTTAAACTTCGCCGCCGCCTGCACAGATTTCAGGTTCATCTTCTCCGTCTCTTCAACCTTCGCGCCCGTGAACGTCGCGGCCGCTCCCTTCTTCAACGCGGACTTCACCTTATCTTTATCCACGTCCAGGACTAAGTCCAGGTCCGCGTCAGGGTCCCCGTACGCGCCCGCGCCGTTCCTCTTCCGAAACTGCGGCCGGTGCAACTTTTCGTAGATGCGTTGTTTATTCACATCCGCCTCCGTCGGGCGAAGCGGTTCACCGTCCCACGCGGACAGGATGGGCGCGTCCTCGGGCACGACCCCGATGTGCGATTTAAACTGCGCGTCTATCTCAGCCTGTTTTCTCGCCCAGTCCGACCCCGTCTCCGGCTTCAGAAGGTTATCGTCCTCGTACAGCTTCTCCGCGAGGATCGCTCTCGCTTCCTGCAACGTGCGCTCGGGGGCGTTCGCGGAGAGGAGCGCGGCTTCGCGCTCCCACGCCGCGCTCGCGGCCTCGGCTTCCCTCGCCGCGCGCTCCGCGGCTAACGCGCGCTCGTGTTGAATCAGTTCGTATTCTTTCTCCTCGTCCGAGCCGCCGAACTGTTCCAGCTCGGCGTAGTCCGCCTGCTCGTGGCGTCGTCGAACGTCCATCGAAGCGACGTTCGCGTCGTTCGTCGCGACGGGGCCCCACGTGAACGGCTCCGAGTTGGTTTCGTACGGAGGCGGCGGCGCGTCATCGTCGGTGAACTCGCCGCCCCACGGCACCTCGTCCACGGGCCGCCCCGCGCCGATGCTCTCTTGGACGAAGAGCGTCCGCGACGACACACCGCTTCGCAGATTACGCGCGCGCCTGTTGTCTTCTGCCCACTCTTCATCCGTCTGTTCCATGACGTTCTCGCTCGATACGCTGCCGGCCTGACTCAGTGTGAAGGCGCGCGCGCCGAGTGATGACGCATCGTTCGAGGAGACGTCGTGTCCCCTCGCGCTCTCTCGTCCGCGTGTGGCCGCGCGTCGAGGATCTGACGTCGTCGGCGAAAACGATGCATCAACGGAAAGTTAAAAAGTGCCCACGAACAAAACTACCTCGCGGGCGAGGAGGACCCGACCCGACGACGATATCGATATCGCATCGGGTCGAGCTCTCGATCGGATTTGAGGTGACTACTGCAGCTAAGTTATTGAACCTCACGCGCGGTCGGCGTCGTCTAGTCCCCGTCCGCGTCCGACGACTTCACCCACGAGTGCACCGAGTACCCGCCGTCCATCTCGCGCCAGCCGTCCTTCTCCCCTCCCGTCGTTCTCGTTCTGCCGTTCTTCATCCCGGGAATGTACGCCACCTCGTCCTCGCCGCCCACGAGCGCCTCCACGCAGAGGAGGTACAGCGTGAAGAACAGCGCGCCGTCGCGCGCCACCGCGAGCGCGGCGCGTTTCCACGCCACGCCGCTGCCGACGGCGAACCGAGCGACGGAGGGCGGGAGCGCGCTCAACACCGCGCTGTCCGCCACCTTGAACGCGGTCCGCTTGTCGTCCTTGTACGCCTGGCGCATCGTGTGCGGCATCAACACGAAGAACGCGCAGAGGAGGAACAAGCACTCGACGAGGATGAAGACGACGAGCGGGGACGAGATCCACGCCCGGAGCGTCAGCTCGAGGTCGCTCTCTTGCAGGTAGTACGTCACCCAAGCGAGAAGGCTGCTGCTCGCGACCATCACCGCGGGTCTGACGCGCACGGTCTTCTCGATCGCGATCGCGAAGCACAGCGGCCAGACGCGGACGTTTTCCCTGCGCGACGTGCTCGGGGCGGACGTGCGCAGGCGCGACAACCCCTCGGGCCCTCTTCCTTTTCCTCGCTCGCGCGGGTCCGACTCGAGGCTGTCCGCGTCGTAGCTGTCGTTGTGGCTGTCCGTCCCGGACTCCGGCTCGGGCGCGCGTCTGCGACTGGAGCGCCGCTCCGCCATCGCGAGTTCGTCCGGTGGGTACTCGTCGTCGTCTGTGCGCCGAGGACTGATGAGGCACAGCGCGCGATATTCTCAATTCATGGTTTGACAAGTAGAATCAGCGGAGCGATAATTGCGCGCGCCCGACCGTCGGCCTCGCTCACTCCACTCGCGCGCGCGCACGCCGTCGCACGTCGAAGTCGCGCGCCGAATCGCGACAACTCGCGCGAAGATCCCCGAACAGGGCGGCGGTCGTTCAGCGAGACTCTCGACATGGGCGGAGGCGGCCCTCTCGGTACGTCCCGCCACGACGCGATCTCTCGGCGGCGGATCTCGTCGACGCCTTCCTCATCGCGCTCGCCGTCCCCGCTCCCTCGTCTCGTGCGCTAACCCACCAGTCCCACCTTGGTTCCGTCCACAGCGTTCCTGAACAAGAAGTCATGGCACACCGGAGGCATACCGATGCAAGCGGAGGTGTGGAAGCGCGAGCAGATGAAGGAGCACGAGGAGAAGCGCATGGAGGAGATGAAGAAAGAGATCGCGGAGGAGCGGAAACTCCAGGAGCTTCAGATGCAAGCCGCGGAGGCGGGGCACATCGACAAGGTCGAGCGCTTGGAGTTCATGTACAAGGGCGGCCCGATGCAGGCGGCGGAGGACATGAACGCGTACTTTAGCGGGGAGAAGAAATGGGTACCCCCTAAGGATACAGAGACCGAATGGGACAAGGTCAAGGACAGCACCGGCGCGCTGCTCGCGGATCGGGGCGGGGGGAAGAACGAGACGTGGAACAAGCTGAACAGCGACCCGCTCCTTATGATGCGGATGCAAGAGCAGGAGGCGCGAAAGTACGTCACGGAGAACCCGGTTCGGATGGCCGCGATCAGAAACGAAGTAGCCGCGGCGAGGGAGAAAAAACGCGCGAAGAAAGAAGCGAAGAAGGAGAAGAAACGGGAAAAGAAAGAGGCCAGGAAGCGCGAGATCAGAGAGGAAGTGAGGAGGAAAGTACTAGGGGACGACGCGTACGCGGCCGCGTCCAAAAGAGGGAGGAGCGAGGGTGGAGGGAGAGGACGAGGCGACGGAAGGCGCGACGGGAGCGCGTCGTCGTCGTCGTCGTCGCCGTCGAGGAGCCCCAAGAGGAAGGAGCGAAGAGGACGGTCGCGGTCGCGGTCGCGGGAGAGAGACGACAGACGCGGTGGACGGAACGGCGAGGAAGCGCGCGGGAGGAAGCGCAGCCGCAGCCGCAGCCGCAGCCGCAGCCGCAGCCGCGGCCGCGGCGGAGGCGGAGGACGGGACGCGGCTGCGGCGGCGCGACCGAACGACAGGGTGCATCACGACCACGCGAGCGCGCAGGACGGGTCGAAAGGATACGGCCTCACGTACGCGAACGACCGCGCGAAGGACGCCGCCGCGGTGCGCGTCGAGCGAAGGAACGAGTGGAGAGAGAGCACGAAGGACGAAAGAGAGGCGAAGGAGGAGGAGGCGAGGAAAGCGAAAGAAGAGAAGTGGGCGCGGACCGGCGGGCGGAACAACGTCGGGCACAAGACTGGTAGGCTCACGCAAGAGGAGAAGGAGGCTCGCCTCAAGGCGATGATGAACGACGCGGACGCGCACGATGAACAGCGATGGGCGCGGCTGAAGAAGAGCGCGGAGGCGGAAGCAGCCTCGGAGGAGAAAAGCCTCGTCGAGCAATCGGTCGGCGCTCAGGGGGGAAGGCATCACAGCGACGCGCCCGCGTTCTTAGCGAAAGCGCAGAAGAGCGCTTTTGGGGCCGGGCTCGACGCCGGAGGGCTCGAGGAGAGGATCGGGACGAACAAATATTACGCGCAACGACGCGGGGACGCCGGCGGGAACTCGTACCGTCGCGGGTAAATCGATTGTGGCGACGAGTCGAGACTCCTCCGCGCTCGTGCTTCGTGGTAAAAAGAATGCTGTGGTTTGTATAACACAGAACCTAATTAACTTCGCGCTTCCCCGGCGCGCGCCGGGTAAGATTTTTTCATACAGTCGTGACTCAGTCCATCGCGCGATGGTCGTTTCTTCACTCGACGCCTCTTTCGCCGTCTTACTTTTTTTTGTTCGTCCTTGGTACATTTGTTCCCCCCCCGCGTGCTTCTACCTATTATCCCTTTCAAAAAATTACCCCGAGCCGCTGGGCGACTCACATCGTAGGCACGACCCCGAAGTCGTCCGAGAGCGGAACGTCGTCGAAGAAGTTATCCAAAAACCCGTCGAAGTTCACGTCCGGGTTCTTCTCCCCCTTCCCGACGAAGTCCTGCACGAACGAGTTGAACTCCTCGTCGCTCTGCCACTGCACGCCGCCGTGCCCCGCGCTGTTGTCCGGGGACATCGTCGGCACCGCGAAGTCGTCCTCGATGTCCACAGCCTTGCGCTTCTTCTGCGGCTGCGGCTGCGTCACCGTCGGGCGGATCGGCGCCGCCATCGGGGGCACCTCCTTGACGATGTCCGTCGCCTCCCTCGGCGTCGCGGTCTCCTTCTCTCCGAGCGGCGCGAGCGCGACGGTGACGCCGGTGTACAAGAATCGGCGGTGCTTCTTCACCGCCTCGTTCGCGCTGTGCAGGGACACGTCGCAGCCGCGGCATAAGAACGCGCGGTCTTCGTGGCAGATCGTGTACACCGGGTTCACCTGCGGCGGATAGGGAGAGAGAGAAGACGCGAGCGTGAGCGACGGATCTTGTTTTTTTTTCTTTTTGTTCCGCGGGATTTTACGTTCGACTTGTCGCGCGGAATACCCGTCGCGTCGCGCCGTCGACGGCCCGACGGCGTATCGCGAGGAGGAAAATGCACCGCGAGGGTGCACAGTTCATGCGGACGCGCTTTCGCGCGTTTTTCGCGGGTCGAGGCCGCGCGTACCTGGCAGATGTCACAGTTTATCTTCTCGCCCGTGGACGCGAACGCGACGCGCTCGTGCTTCGCGACGACCGCGTTCGCGGAGTGGACGCTGCGGCGGGCATAGGGGGTGAAGATTCTCGTCAGTCGAGCGTCCCGGCGCGAGATGTGCTTCGAAGTGTTCCCGACGCGATCGAGCGTCGCGCGCGCGGGAAACGCGGTCGACGCGGCGTCGCGGCGCGGTCTCCCGGCGACGGCACCGCGCCGTTTGGCGCTAATGAGGAAAGGCGCGAACGTCCTCGAAGCGACATTTGAACCCGGGAAAGACGCACCTCTTATCGCACATGCCGCACATAACCGCGTCGTCCGCGACGCACATGAGCGTCGCGGGGGCGGTGGTGCATACTTCACAGACGCTCTTCATCGTCGGAGACTGTGTCGCGTGAGGAGGCGCGGAGTGAGAAGTGCGCGTCCGCGGGAAATCTCTCCCCTGCACAAGCACTCGTTGCTGTATCTTTCTATTTATCTTAGCCATCTCATGGGTGACAGCGCTCGATTGTTTCACCAGCCAATCACAAGCCGCCGGCTGGCACCTTCAGGGAAAGTAGCACTGTTATCTGTTGCAAGTTTTGGTTGTAAGTTTCCCGGCTGCTTCTCTTTTTCGTGTGGGAAAACGTGCGGAAGCGCGTGAGACAGGACGAACCGCGCGCGGACGCCGTCGACGGCCTTCGGGAAACAATCCCGCACGCTCGAGCGTGGTCGTACGTCGAACTTCACGCGAAAGCAAGCACCGCGTCTCGCGCATCGATCGCGCGAGGGGACGCGCGCGCGAACGCGATGACCGCCGCGGCGTTCGGTGCGATCGGGGGCCTATCCAATACGACTTTCGCCTCCGCGCGCGTCGCGTCCAGCGCGCGCGCGTCTCGATGCGCGTCGCGCGCGAGGCAATCGATCTCGACGTCCCCCGTCGGATCGCGCGGCGCTGAAACGCGCGGCGCGCTCGTCGTCGTCGCCGCGAAGAAGAAGGGCAGCGGCAGCTACGAGGACGATTACGCGTACTACGGCGACTTGAGCTCGTTCGACTCGTACGACGAGTACGACGACGCGGGCGCGGGGGGGTACGCGTCGTACGCCCCGACCAAATCCGGCGGCGGCTCGAGCGATACCGGCGGGAAGAAGAAAGGCGCGGCGAAGCGACAGAAGAAGTCCAAGAGCAGGGACGAGAACGACGTCCCCGCGATCGCGGCCAACGTGCGAGCGGTCATCAACAGCAAACAGAAACGCAAGCCCGACGCGGGCGCGATCGGGAGCTCGCTGGACATCGGCTCGAGCCTCGACTCGGACGACGGCGACTTCGTCCCCGCGAACAGCGCGTGGAGTGGGGCGAACAAGACGATGTTCAACGCGGATCTGTTGACGTCCGTGGACGAGTCCGACCTGACGTTCGGCGACGCCGTCCCCGCGGACGCGCCCGTCGCGACGGTCGTCTACACGCAGAAGGAGAAGCCGAAGGAGAAGCCGAAGGAGAAGGCAAATGCGAAGGAGGAGACCGCGAGCGCGTCCAAGGCGACGAAGAAGGCGAAGACGACGCTCGTGAAGTGGGGGTTCGCGGAGAGCGAGGTGGACAAGGCGCTCTCGGAGACGGAGGTGGAGCCGGAGGAGGGCGAAGGCCAGGCGGGGTTCAACAAGAAGCGGCAGGTGGACGCGCTGGACTGGCTCTTGTTGAACGCCGCGGAAGACACGATCCCGGTGGATTACAAAAACGACGCGCTGCGCGTCAGGAGCGCGTGAGCGATCAAACGCGATCTCGCGTGTGTAAGAAGATGTGGAAAAGAAATATTTTTGTGAAGAATAACGAAAAAGTTTTCAAGCTGTTGGTGGTTCGTTCACGTCGTGAAAGACGTCTCGTAAAGATCGTCATAACTAATGATGATAACACGTCGTATCGTCAACGCTCGTACTGCAACGCCGTCGTCGCGTAGAGCTCTAACGCCGCGGCTTCGACGCCCGCGGCCGGGTCGTCGTCGTCCGCCGCCGCCTCTACCTCCCCTATCGTCGAATCTGCACGCGTTGCCGCGTCCTCGACCTCGTCATCGCGTCCCTCGGGGAACAGCTCGTCGAGCACGGCCTCGACGACGTGTAAGCCAATCTGTCGCGTCATGAGATCGCTCCTCGCGGCGGCGAGAAAGTCCAGCGCCGCGCGGGTGTAATTACGCGCGCCCAACACGCCGAGTAACGGCCCGCCTCGGTCGCCGAGGTTCAGAAGCGCTTCTCTGACCTCCGCCCTCGTGATCTCGTCCGCCGCCGCGATCTCACGCATCAGCGCGGGCACGTCCTCAGGTTTCGTCTGATTGTACCACGCCCCGTTCGGCCACATGGACTTATCCACGAAGCTCACGACGTTCGCCGCGGTTCGCGGCGTCCGGATATCCTTCAGCGTCTTCGAGACCCAGTCCTCGACCGCGGAGCCGACGAAGAAATCCAACGTCTGCCTCGCGACCGTCACGATCGTTCGACGAACGAATCCTTTCGACTGCAGATGGAACAGCGCCTCGAACAAACCGAACAAAGGGCCGTCCATGAGCACCCCAGACGCGGCGTCGATGACGCCGGCGTCCTCTCGAGCGTCCTCTCGACCGCGCCGCCCGCCCGCGGGCGCGACCTCGTCCTTCTCGTCAATCGCGGACTGCGCGCGTTCGAGGACTGGGTTCGAGGATCTCGACAGCTCCCCTCCGCCGTCGTAGACGCCTAGGTCGTCCCCGCGCAGCGACAGCGCGCCGACGGAGACGCCGCGGCGGTGCCCCTTGGCGCTCGCGCCGTTCGCGACGTCGTCGATGCCCGCGTTCGATACCCCCCGCGCGTCTTTGTCCTTCTCTTTCCCGCTCTTGAAGACATCCTCCACGGACTGCGTCAGCGACTTGGCCATCGCGGCGACGGCGTTCTTCTTCTTCTTGCCGTACTTGACGTTGTTCGCGCTGAGAAACTCGCCGACTTCCTCGGAGACGCACAGGATATCGTTCGAGAGTATGGACGCGAGGTACGCGTCCAACAGTCGTCGTCGACCTTCCACGAACGAGCCGTCCAGCGAGTGCAGCAAGTAGCGCTTCTTCGGGAGCTGCGGCAGCGCGACGTCCCGCGCCGCTCTCGACTCGGTCAGACGCTTGTGCAGCGCCTCGAAGTTCCGAAACCGTCGAGCGACGGCCCAGTCCTCTCCGTGCTCGCCGACCCTGCGGACGCGGATCGTGTACACCGCGTACGCGGAGCCGCCTTTGCCGACGATGTTCACCTCGGATACCTCCGCGCGCAGGGTTTGGACGCCGCCGCCGCCGCCGCGGTCGTCGCCGCCGCCGCGGTCGTCGTCGCTGCCGCCGCTCGTCGCCGCGTCTCCCGTGCTGGCAGAGATCGCCCTCGGTGCCCTCTGCCGCTCCGGCTCGTCGTCGCCGATCATCCTCGCGAGCTCGTACGCTTCGCCGTCGTCCTCCTCCTCTTCGCTGACGTCCGTCGCGAGCGCGGATAGGTCGCCGACGGACGCGCTCTTTTTGGGCGACGACGCGAGGATGTTCTCGGAGCCCGCGCGTCGGTGACCCGGCGACGTGACGCTCTCTGTCGGCGTCTTTTCCCGCGCCGCTTCCTTCTCCCGCGCGAGGAGCGCGTTCAACCCTCGGTGCACCCAGGACGGCGACGCGAACCCTAGAACGGGCCGGAACACGGACACCGCGAGCAGCTCGCGCGTGAGCGGGAACAAGAGGTGATTCCCGCCGTCCTCCTCGGACAACATCGCCCGCGCGGCGAGGTCGGACTTTCGTCGCAGGAAAACCATCGCGGGGTCCGCGCTCGCGCCGCCGCCGTTCGCGCCGGTCCACACGCCGTCGTCGCCTTTTCGAGCGCCGTCCACGCCGGGATGTAAGCGGCCGACTTTTCGCAGCTCGTTCGCGAGCGCGTCGTCGCTCTCCGTCGGCGTCCGTCTCGCGAACGCGTCCACGCCCCCGCACGCGGCTCGCGCGGCGCGAAAAGCCTCCAGCTGCTCGGTTAATATCTCCGGGAGCTTCCTCAGCAGCAACGACGCGAGATCCGCGTTTCGCGTCCGGTGCGCCAGCCGAGCGAACGCGACGTCCAACAGCCGACGCGCGCCCGCGACGAACTCCACGTCGCGCGTCAGGTTCCTGTACCAAAGCCTAGAGACGAACTCGTCGACGACGTGCTCTCGAAGACTCTCCCACGCGCGGAGCACCCCGCCGGTGGACGACGTCGACGCGGTCGCGGCGTCGGCGGCGTCAGACGCCGAGGCGACGTTCCCATCCCTCTCCACGCTCCTCAGAAGCTCCTTCAGCTCCATCACCGGGTCCGGGCGTCGTCCTCGCGCGTCCGCGCCGTCGTCACCCCGGGCGCGGCGCTCCACCGCCTTCGCCTTCGCCGCCGCCACCGCCGCGGCGGCCCTCGTCGCGTCCACGGTGCCTCCTCCGTCGGCGATTCCGTCGCCGCCGACGCGCCGCTCCCCACCCCCATCCTCGGTCGCCGCCTTCCTCGCTCGCGCGGTCTCCACGCGCGCGACTCTTCGATCCGCGAGGCACCGCGTCGCCCACACGACGACGAGCGCGAGCGGCAGGTTCCTCAGCGCGCTGTCGCTCGTGCGCGTCAACAGCGCGGCGAGCACCATCGCCACAGCGACGAATTTCGCCAACGCGCTCGTCGCCGCGCGCGTCGCCGCCCGGGTCAGGTCGTCCACGACGCTGGGCGGCGACGCGGGCACGCGCGCGTCCATCTTCGTCCCCATCCCTAACGCGGGGTGGGGGGTCGCCGACGGACGCGCGGCGTCGTCTGGCCCCTCTGCTCTGTCCTCGCTCGCCAGTCGCCGCGGGTGAAATTCTTCCAGTCTCGGCCGTGTCCGAACAACTGCAAGTTCGAAATGGTGGCAAACAACGACGTCAGCCCTCCGGATCTCACTCTTCACCGCACGCGAGTTCGACGTAAACTCGCTCGGGGCGCGTAGAAGAACATGTCCGTCATGCAGGCGAAGCTGGTGCGTCTCGCCCCCGCCCTTCGCCGTCGTCGCGCGCGGATCCCCCCCGCCCGCGGGCGCCTCGCCAGTCTGGCCTTTTTTTTCCCTCCACGACGCCCCTTCCGACGACGCGTCCCCCGCCGCTCGCTCCCTCCAGGTGCTCCTCGGCGACATGGGCGCGGGGAAATCGTCCCTCGTCCTTCGGTTCGTGAAAGGGCAGTTCTTCGACTACCAAGAGAGCACGATCGGCGCGGCGTTCTTGACGCAGTGCGTCGCGGTGAACGACGCGACGGTCAAGTTCGAGATCTGGGACACCGCCGGGCAGGAACGGTACCACTCCCTCGCGCCGATGTACTACCGCGGCGCCGCGGCGGCGATCATCGTGTACGACATCTCGTCGCAGTCCTCGTTCGCGCGCGCGAAGAGCTGGGTGAAGGAGCTGCAGAGGCAAGGCAACGCGTCGTTAGTCATGGCGTTGGCGGGGAACAAAGCGGATCTGTCCGCGGAGAAGCGAGAGGTGGAGGCGTCCGAGGCGGAGGCGTACGCGGAGGAGAACGGGCTGTTCTTCATGGAAACGTCCGCGAAGACGGCGGCTAACGTGAACGATCTCTTCTACGAGATCGCGAGGAAACTGCCGCGGACGGCGGCGCCGTCGACGCCCGCGCCCGGGGTGGTCCTCGACTCCCGCCGCGGCGCGCAGACGAAGAGCGCGTGCTGCTGAGCCCGAAGAAGCCGCGGCGCGAGCGAGCGCGGAGCGCGCGGGACCCCGGGGTGGATCTAGCCGCCTTCGCGGGTTCTGATGTGATGATCGATTGACGAACACGTCGTGCGGTACAACACGAACGACGCCTCGGTATCGTGCGCGTTCGTCGGCGCTCGACGGCTACGTCCGCCGAGCCGCTACGCTAGTCGTACCCTAAATAAATCACGTCTTCTGCTATCGTAGCTATCTATCGCGGTCGACCGATCGACCGCCTACTTCTTCTTCGGCGACCGCTTCGCTCGCTTCGGCGACGGCGCGGGCTCCTCCTCCTTCACGCTCGCGTCCTCGCCGCCCGGCGGCGTCCTCGGCTTCGACATCTCCTCCTCCAGGGCTCTGTGAAACGCGTCGAAGACGTTCACCTTGCCCTTGCACGCGTCGTTCGCTTCCCCGACCGCGAGGAGCCCGTCCACGACGAACCGCACCGGGTCCTTCCCCTCGTCCACGTGCTGCAGCACCCCGATCGGGAACGTCGCGCTGACGTCGTCCTTCGCCGTCGTCTCCTTCGCGGCTTCTCTCAGCCTCGGCAGCGCCTTCACGAGCGCGTCGATCTCGTCCACGAGCGCGTCCTCCGAGGGCGGCCCGGATGCTAAGATCGCCTCCGCGCGCGTGACGACCGCGAGGACGTCCTCGACGGCCTTTCCGACCGGCGTCGCGGCCATGGCTCGCGCGCGGGGGGGGATTCGGGTGGACGCGCGCGCGGTCCCGGGGTCAGCGCGTCCCGGCGCCGTCAGATCTGCCCCGGGAGCCGGGCGGGGTTCGAGTTGTTGACATCAGTAAACTGCACTGTTCGAGTCATCCAAGGGGAACTGCGAAAATAAACGCGTCGAGCGTTTCGCGACACTTCCCGAGGCACCCGCACGCGCGCGCTTCACGGGACGCGATGTACTACGACATCACCCCGTCACCTCGTCGTTTCGATGGCGACGGCGCCGGAGGAGCGTTCTACGCCGCGGCGACGGCGAACGGCCTCCACGGCGAGCGCGATACGCGCGACGAAAACGCCCAGCCGAATCTTCGCGGCGGCCGGGAGAGGCCAATCACCCTGGACGAGTTGCACCGCGACGCGAAGGGCGTGACGCGCACCCCGGGCGGGAGCCGATGGTTCCCGGATCGACCCGCGTTCGGGAACATCAGCAACAGCAGCAGGCTCGTGGAGGACGCGCTCTCGCGCGGACGCGCGCGGAAAGGGAACAAGAAGGCGCAGAGGAAGGCGACCGCGAGCGCGAAGAAAGCCGCGGCGGCGTCCGCCGCCGCGGCCTCGCGCGCGGCGCCCGCGCCTCAGCCCGAACCCTCCCCCCGCACGCCCGTGGTGGAGTCCCCCGAACCTGCCGCGGACTCCCCCGGCGTCGGCTCGGACGACGACACCCTCCCCGCGACGGTCAAGCCCGCGCCGGGGGCGCTCACCATCGCGCGCATTCGCCGCGCGCGCGACGCCGGCGTCTCCCCGGACGCCCTCGACGCGGAGATGGAAGCGCAGCACCGCGCGCAGCAGCGGTACGGCGGTCGCGCGGGCCCCATCGCGTTCCGCGAGAGCGGCCTGTGCCGTCTGCTCATGTGGCGCGACGTCGCGCGGACGCTCACGGTGTTGAGCGTCGGCGTCGCGGCGCTCGCGGTGGTTCGCGCGCCCACCGCGTTCGCGTCCATGGTACGCGTGAACCCCGTCGTGATATGCTCCTACGTCGCGATGGCGTACCTCACCAAGGCGTGGCTCCTCGCGTCCGTGTTCCCACGCAGAACGCACGGTCTGAAGGTGGACGCGGACGCGGTCGTCGAGCTCGCGGTGTTTTGCGCGTCGTGCGTCAACGCGTTGACCGCCGCCAACGAGACGACGCTATCCGGGAGGTCCAACAGAGCCACGCTGGTCGCGTTCACGGGCGCGTACGGCGTGTCACTCCTCGGCGGGCTGCTCAACAGCGCGTGGGTCACGGCGCTCGTGCTGTGGGTCGGCGCGTTCACCGTCCCGATCGGGTTCGAGACGCACCGCGCGAAGCTCGCGAAGGCGCTCGACGTCGTCGACGCGGCGGCGGGCGCGAGGTGGAGGAAACTGGAGAGCAACAAGCGGTGGGGCGTCGCCGCGAGCGTCGCCGTGACGGCGTTCGTCCTCGCCAGCGCGTGGACCAGGGTCGTGATGGCGTTCATCGCGTGCGTCGCGATGCGTTTGTACCGGGAGACGCACGCGGAGGAACTCAAAGGGTTCGAACGCGTCGTGAAGGACTCGTGCCGAAGACTGAGCCGCGCGGGGAGCGAGTTTCACGCGTACTGCGGGTCCCCGGCGCAGTTTTTGTACCGCCGCGGCGGGAGACGGAGCGGCGGGTTCGGCGTGAACTTTAACAGTTGACCGAGATGGAGAACGATGGAAGGAAAGACGTCGAACGCCGAGGTCGGCGAGTGTACTGTACGATACGACGAGCGTGAATCACGCGCGTGATCCCGCGCGACCAGACGGGACGCGCGGCCGAGCGAGGATGGGTTTGTGTGAATAGTATCCGATATAATCGCGCGCACTCCCATCGTCTCTCTCTCCACTCCCATCGTCTCTAGCTAGACTACACCCCTAACTCCATCCCGAGCTGCGCCGCGAGCCTCTGCACCGCCCGCCGCGCGTAGAACGTCCGGTGCGGCTCCGGCAACGCGTCGATCGCGTCCCCCGCGAGCGCGGCGAGGTCCCCCGCGCGTCTCGCCGCCGGCGGGTCTTTGTTCCCGTACGCGTCCCCGGCGTCGTGCAGCTCGTGCGTCCCCTCGCACCGCCAGAACACGTTCACCGCGACGGACAGCGGGGACGTGCGACTCGCGTGCGCGTAGACGTGGTGAAACCACAGCGCGGGGATGTACAGCGCCTCTCCCGGGCCCAAGGGCGCGACGCGGCGGCTCCCCGCGGCGGCGGCGAACTTTGGGTACCTCGCCGCCGCCGCCGCCGCCGCGTCCGCGTCTCGTCCGAACGCGTCCACGTCCACGCGACTGCTGCTCCCCTCGACGTACATGAACGGCTCCGCGTGTGGGGGCCACAGCGTCACCGTCTTGCTCCCGACGACCTGCGCGAGGAGGTTATCGTGCGTGTCGTAGTGCGTCCACAGCGCCGTCGCCGGGGACGACACGCGCAACACGCTGCTGTGATATCGCCCCTTCGGCCATATCGGTCCGTCCCCGGTGCCGTCGGGGAGGATGACGCCCGGTCGCATCGACGCCGCGAGCGAAGGGTACGCCTCCGGGAAGTGCGCCGCGGTCTTCGTCGGCGCGGTCGTCGCGACGGACCGCAGGTAGTACTTCTCGCCGGGCGCGATCACGGGCGGCGACGACGACGCGACCCCGGCTGCTCTCTCCACGAGCTCCGCGAACCTCATCTTTCGAAACTGGAAGTTCCGTCGCGTTCCTGGGGCGCGGTGCCCGGCGAGGTCGACGACGACGACGTCCTCGTGCTCCGCGTCGTCCGTCGTTCCCTCGCCATCTCCGTCGCGGTCGCGCGGCGGGCACACGTGGACGTCGACGATTCGCTCCGACTCCGCGGACTTCATCAGCGCGTCGACCGTCCACTCCTCCGTCGCGGTGCCCATGGGGACGTCCGTGAAGACGACCGGTTCCATCGACGCGATGATCTCCGCGAACGCCGCGGGCGTCGACGGGCATCTCACGCGTCGGACCGCGCCCCCGCTCGGCGGCGGCGGCGGCGGCGGCGGCGGCCACAGCACGGGCGCGTCGATCGGCATCGCCGGCGGTGGCTTCGGCGCGGCGGCGACGGCGGCGGCGGCGGCGGCGCCCGAGCCCGACGCGACCTTCTCGCTCGCGCGCTGGTCCCCCGGCGGCGCCGCCGCGGGCAGGCGCAGCCTACACAGCGCGAGGACGCCGTCGTCGTCGCCGTCCGCGAGCTCTTTCGACATCGCGCACGCGCCCTCCGCGCCGACCGGGAACGCCACCGCGGCGGGCCGCCCCGCGCCGTCGTCCGCGGGAAACGACGTCGCGCGCCTGCCACGGTCTAACCACCCGCGCGCGCGCAGCGCGTCTTTCCATCGCTTCGCGTCCACCGCGAGGACGACGACCGCGGCGTCGCCGTCGCGCTGCCGCGCGTTGGGTTCTTCCGAAGAGGGCGGAGGATTCGTCCCGTCGCCCCTCGCCCTGGACGAGGAAGCGTCCCCGGAGTCCGTCCCTCCTCGCTCGGGCGAGGCGTCGATCGGCTCGCCGCCCCACGGGGCGCCGCTCCCGAGCGGCATGCCCGCGGCGCGCGCTCGCGTCGGTTGTGTCCGGTCCCGGGAAGAATCTCGGGTGCAAAACTGTCGTGAGGTGCGCGGCGCTGAGGCCGACGGCGCATCCGAGGCCGCGACTGACCGATTGCTTCACCGGAGCGACCAGGGTCAAACAAATCGATCAAACGAGGTTCATTTACCGATCAATCTACCTCTTCAACCCACGAGCTTTGAAATCCACATCCGCAGCTTTGAAATTGGAGTTGACGACGACAACCGCTGCGTCCACAGTCTTCTTCGTCAATCGCGCGCACCCGTCACACGCGTCCGCGCTCGTCGCGCATCGCACGTCGAACGAGAACTCGAGTTCCTCGGAAATTCTCGACGTGAGCGGTCGTATCGTGCGAACATCCTTCGTCCTCGCGCGATGGAGGACGTCCCCACCCCGGGGGCGGGCCGCGCTTCAGCTCGCGAAGGTGCGACTGAAGACGGCGAAACAACGACGAAAATCAAATCTCGCGCGGACGCTCGCGTCGTCGCACCCGCGGCTCGCGATACCCTCGCTTCCCTCGCCTAAACCTCCAGCGCACGAACCTTAACCACCTCTGACATCCTCTCCTCTTCTCCGCAGCCGCGAAAGGACGGAGCGCGCTGAACACGCTGACGAACGATGAGGTGCGTTCAAAGCCGCGGAGCGTGTTGCAACGGCCTCTAAGCAACTTGAAAACGAACGCGATACCCCGCGCGCGTCCTCGCTCCCGACGCCGCCTCTGAATCCATTTTCTCCCCGCCAACGCAGGTGATACTGGCCACGGGTCTCTCCCAGCTCTCGAGCGCCCCACGAAAAGGCGCGAAGACCGCGGCGGCGAAGCCATCGAACGCGGACGGACTGAAGGATGCGCAAAACATGAAGCCGCCGCCGGTGAAGACCGCCGCCGCCGCCGCGCGAGGGACGCCGTCCGTGCGCGCGGCGAGGCATTCGATCTCGAACGCGACGCCGCAGCAGACGACGAACGAATCCAAGCGCGACATCGCGACGCCGCTCACGGCGCCGCCCGCGGGGATGAACGTCGCCGCGAACACGCCGGCGGCGAACGAGACGGAAAACGCGGCGGCGGCGGCCGGGGGAAGGAACGCCGACGTTATCCGCGGCGCCCCCGCGCCGTCGGAGCACTCCTCCGCGGCGGCGCACATCGCGTCCCAGGCGACGCCGGGGACGCACCTTCGCGACGACGTGGGCGGTGCCGCGAACGCGAACGATCCCGTGGACGCGACGCCGTCGGCGACGAAGACCCCGGGGGACGCCGGGTCTTTGGACGCGGCGTCCCCGGGCGCGGCGATGGCCGCGGACGCGCTCGCGTCCGTCGTCGGCGCCGCGGAGTCCTCGGACGCATACCTCGGGAACGTCGAGGGCGCCACCGCGGAGAGGGAGCAGCTGTATAATCGCTTCGCCGCCGCGGCGACGCCGAACCCGGGGGAGGAGACGAAGGGCGTCGACGACGTCGGCGTCGGGTCGATGTCTGCCGCCGCCGCCGCCGCCGTCGACGCCGCCAGAGCAGCCGCCGTCGCCGCGGTTGTTGAAAATTTCAACAAACGAAAAGCCACCGCGGTCGTCGACGCGATGATCCCACCGCACGCCGCGGCGGTCGGCGCGAAGAAGAAAGCGCCCGCGCCCGGGGTCGCGGATCTCTTCTCCGTACTCCTCCCCCCCGCGAAGAAGCGCAAACCGCGGCGTTTCCTATCCTCGGACCAGAAGACCTTCGTGTGCGGCATCGGCGGGTGTTCGCGCGCGTACGGCAGCGCGTCGTCGCTGTGCGCGCACAAGCGCGCGCATCACCCGAACTGGAAGGAAGAGCGCGCGAAACAACGAGAATTAGACGCCGCCGCGGCGCTCGCCGCGGGGGAGAACGCCGCGGGGAAGAAGGACGAGAAGATCGACGACGACGACGAGAACGAGGATAAAGACGGCAAGAACGACGACGACGTCGAAGAGGAAGAGGACGAGGACGAATCCTGCGAAGCCGACGTCGCGGGCCGGGCCGCGCGAAAGGAAGGCGCGGCCGCTCTGGACGCGGCGGCGAGGAACACGCACTCTGGGGCGTGGGTCGAAGCCCTCGCCGCGGACACGCACGGCCGCTTAGGGGCGCTGCGAAGGAGCCGTCAACGCGTCCAACGCGGGTTACGCGACGCGCGAATCGCGTGCGAGAAGAAGCCCAAGCCGGGCGCGAACACCGCGGGCGTGAAGGCTGCCGCGGCGTCGGCGGAGGCGATCGCCGCGGCCGCGGCCGCGCGATTGCTGCAGCAGATGGAGAGCGCGCTGGAAGTCGAGTCCGAGAGGCTCACCGGGTGGCTCGCGAAGCTCGAGTCCATCGCGGCGCTGCGCATGGGCGCCGCGGGGAAAGTGTGCGGGTTCAGCGAGACCGAAGCCGCGGCGCTGAGCGCGGAAGAGAAGGTGGCCGCGGCCGTCGCGGAACAGACCGCGCGTGCGATCGCGGCGGCGGCGAGCGCGGCGGCGTGGAGCGTCGATGGACGGCGGGCGAGGGCGGCGAGAGCGAGCGCGGCGGCGGGGTTTGCCGTGAGCGCGTTTTGACCGTTTTGCACGCGTTGAAATAAACAGAGCCCTTCGATCGAACCTCGAGACGTCGCGTTCGTTTGTGATGCGTATCGTTGTTACAGATTAGTTATTCGCGCTATCCATCGATCGCGACGCGATATTACGCGCGTCGTCGACCGCGGTGCGACTACATGTTATTCTGAGCGTTCGTCGAGATTGCGTCGTTTTTCCCCGCCCGGCGTAACCGTATTATCCCCCCGCCAGCGTCTCTCGCGTCTCAACTCGCCTCCGCAGCCCCGCGGCTCAGCTCCCCCTGCGGCATCATCCTCGGGTAGTACGCGCTCGCGTCCCCCACGGGCTCGCGTTGCACCGGGACGTACCCACCCGTGGTCTGGATGTACCCCGGGACGATCGCGCCGACGACGCCGGCGACGGCGTTCGGCATGATCAAACTGCTCGTGTACGGCGCGCCCGCGTTCAGGGGCTTCTTGTTGTAGTTGAAGGCCCTCCCGTACCCGCTGCCTTGCTTCCGCGGCTGCTTGTCCGGGCCGCGCTCGCCTTTGCCTTTCGAGACCTTGACCGGCGCCGGCGCCGGCGCGGCGGCGGGCGCGGCGGCGGGCGCGGCGACCGGACCGACCGGGGCGCGTTGAATCGCGTTGATCTGCTCCGCGACGTCGCCGCCGAACATGCCGCTGAAATCGGTCGGTTCCGCCGACGCCGAGTCCGTCCCGCGTCGCGGCGAGCCCAGGTCCCCCTGCCTGGACACGCCGCCCTCGGCGGGGACGTCGCCGAGCATCGTCGTGAGCGAGAAATCGCCGCCGAGGACGCCTCCCGCGCCCATCGACGCGTCCGGGGCGGCGCCAAACTCGGAGATGACCTCCCGCGTGTGCCTCGCGAACGCCTTCAACGTCCCAGGAGACGCGCTGTCGAGCGGCCCGGGCGCGTCCCCGGCGCGTCCGTGCGCGCTGTCCTCGCGCCGGTCGTGCTCGCCGTCGTCGAGTCCCATCTCTCGGCAGATGTTGCTAAAGTCCGCGCCGCCGAAACCGCTCAGGGTGAAGTCGTCGCCTTGAACCGCGCCGCCGCCGGCGAAGAGCCCGAAGGCGGCGTCGCCGCCGAAGTCGGCTCCGAACACGGATCCCACCGCCGGGACTCGCGCGCCGCCGGCAAACATCCCCTCGAAGGACCCGGGCTGGACCGGGGCCTGGCAGAACGACGGATGCCTCACGTCGAGCTCCTCCGCGGACCGTTTCCGCGGCGACAAGTTCGGCGGCGACGCGCTGCGCGACCTGGACCGCGAGCCGTTCCGCGACGCGACCGACTGCTGGTGCACCGGCGGCGGCGGCGGCGCGAGGTGCGGCCTCGACGCAGCCTCCGCGGAGGGAACCCAGCCGTAGCGGACTCGGAACGCCGCGGGGCGCCCGCACGCGTCGAATATGTCCGTCGCGGTCACGCCGTCGTGCCTGTCGTTCCACGCGCCGACCGCCTCGGTCGCGGACGCGGCCTCGAACGGGTACAGTTGCAGGACCGCGTCTTTTCCGTTCACGCCTGCGGGTAAGTGTCTCGTCGCCGCCGCCCATTTCGTCTTCAGGTGGTTCATCAAACCGATCACGGACTTCTTCGCCCGGAACGTGAGCTCCAAGTGCGGGTTGAAACCGCCCGCGACGAGCGCCGCGCGCGTGCTCGCGTCGATCGGGAACAGCTGAAGCATCAGACGTTCGGTCGGCTCTTTGGACATCTTCGAATCCGCGGCGCGTCCCGCGGCGGCGTCCGCCTTCGCCCTCGCCGCCGCCGCGTTCGGGGACGAGCAGCCTCGTCGCGCCGCCTTCTTAGCCGCGGCAGCCTTCCTCGCGGACGACGGAGAATCCGCCTTGCACGAACCTTTGCTCCGGTTCATCCCGCTGCCCTTCGGACGGCCGACGCGAGCGCCCGCGGTCGTCTTCGAGCCCGACACGACCCCTAAAACTTTCCCGCCGTCGCCGAGCACAGACGGGAGCAGCCCGAGAGCTTGGAGTTTCGCCTCTTTCTTCCCTTCCGCCCACACGGACTTGTCGAGCTCTTGCTTGAGCCCCCACGCGAATAAGTTCCTATCCTGGGGCTTCTTACACAGCTCCTGGAACCGCTCCCCGGGTCCGAGGTTGTCCTTCATGCTGTGCCACGAGTGCATCGCCGCGTGCACCTCCTCGACGTCTGCGGGGTCCACCTGGACGCCGAGCGGCGCGAGCACGGCGTTGATTCTCTTGACTTCCGCGATGTAGAACCCGCGAACTTGCGTCTTGTTCCTCGTCTCGATGATCTCCGCGATCTTATCGAAGTTCGAGCCGACGGTCTGCGTGCGATGGGGGGGGCGAGGCGCGGGGCGTCAGGACGTAGGCGGGGGAGAAGCCGTCGCGAGAAATTTTTGGGGCGCCAGCCGCGCGGCGTCCCGGGGGTCGTCCCCGCTCGAGAAATCCGCCCCGGACGCGCTGAAACTCCGTGGAAACTCGTATGGCACGTACCTTGAGCGCGCTGAAGAACTTTTTCTCCTCGCACGCGGTCCACTTCTCGCGGACGGAGGGCGGCTTCTTGTCTCCTGGAACGAGAAAAAAAAATCGAGGGAGAAGAAAAAGATACGTTAGATATGACCTGACGACGGTGATCCGGGAAGCGCGAGTGCCGTCGATGTCGAGCGTAAAAAACCCCAAGTCTCTGGATGTTTTAAAAGTTCCCAACATGACGCCGCGATCGAGTGCCTTTTGTGCGGCAACGCGTCGCGCGGTCGTCATGGGACGCGCGCTCAAAGCGCCAATCAAGGTTTTCGGGAAATCGCGAAGTCGCAGAAAAAAAGAAGAAGCCAAATTCGGAAGAGGCACCAGGGCTCCATCGAACAAGATGGATACCTCAGAGGCATCAAAACCTCACGAAATCGCGCGAAACTCGGCAAATCGAACGATCTACACCAGAAACACCCCATGGAGAAATTTCAGGCGTAAAACCGAACGAATCGAGTTCGAGATGACCCCGAACTCGGTGCCGAGCCAAGATCGTGTTCTCGTCGTCGTCGCGGGTTCCGGGAGTTCTCCCGAGACGCTGATAACGTCGCATAGCGTTCTCGTAACGAGGTATAATTCCCCCAAACTTCACGTATCGTGGACCCGTACGTGTAGTAATAGGTTCACGCAAAAATCGGCGACGACATTGTCGATCACGGTTCGCGACGGCGCGATGGACCGATCCGCCGGCGACGACGACACCATATAAACAAACCCACGAAATAAACCCTCGATGTGTGATGCGTGTCGCACCTTCTTTAGCGGTAGTAACGCTCGATTTCACGTGATCGATCGCCGGAGTCTCCTCACCCTTGACCTAAATGAACGAACGGAGGGGATAAAGGGTGAGTATGCGCACACATTCGAGATGGCACACACCGCGCCCGCGTCGGAACCGCGTTGAAAGCACTTTGAATCATTCTCGTTCAAGGAGCTGGGCGGGGTGTCGAGGCGTACCGTGGCCGGTTCCGAGGTTTTCTCCGTCGCCATCGCGGGGGAAACTTCCTTTTTGGGCTCTTGAGAGGCTTTAGACTCGTTTCCTGAGGGAAAATCGCGCGCAGGGTGGGCGGGAACGCGTCAGAAACGGAGCGAGCGAACGAGCGAGAGGCCGCGTCTTTTGTGACGTAGCATTCTAGCTGGGGTTTCGGTCGATCCGGAAAGGGGGTGCGCGCGGTCGTCTCATGCAAAAACACACCAAACGCCGCGATGATAGCTTTAAAGGGCTCCAACACGTTTAAGTTCTCCGCTCGCGGCGGCTCCGGAGTCGCGACAGGCGCGCCGGGCTCGAGCGAACTCGTGCTCGTCTCCCCACCTCTGCGTGAAAAAAAAAGAAAAGATAAAGGCGCGGTGAGTTCACGCGAGAAACGGCGACGTTCCGAGCGCGCACACGATGCGAAACAGTGACGTCTTCGAATGTTGGACCTAAACATCGTCTTCGCCCGATGAAGGGACCGCGCGACGCATCGCACGACGGGAACCCGCGTGGAATCCGTCGGCACGGACCGGGGAGAATTTCGTCGTGGTCGCGAATTTGCGAGAAGATACCCCTTCAAACGATGCGAGGGGGGCGGGAAACACGAGCTGGCGCGCTCCGTGGGCCGACGAACGGGGTAAAAATCGCACCTGTTCGGGGTGATGGCGTCATCAAACGATCCCACCGGCTGTTGCATCGGTTTCACCGTCTCCACGGGCGCTGCCGCCGCGGGGACGGGTCCAGATTCCATCCTCCCCCAACGTGCTCCTCGCGAAGTTATTTTTTTCCCTCCTCGCGTCAGATCGAGCGCGACAGGTCACGCGCGGCGGACGGTCGAGGACGCGACGAACGGCGCTGAAACTTCGCGATCGACTCTCAAACGACGTTTGGCGCCTCCACACCGAAAATCAGATCGATGCGACGGATAAGATTCAAACGCGCGACGCTCGCAGTCGACGAGCGCGCGCGTGGCAGAATCCTGCTCAACGTTCTTTTGCGCACCCCACACGCCTCGAGGTTTCCTGCGCTCGCGCGCGGACCCTGGAACGACTCGCGCGTTCGTCCTCAGTCACGATCGGTAGTTCGATACCGTCGGAGCCTTCCCTAACGCGCGCGATCGATTTTTCGACGTGCGCGGCCCGGACGAGAGCGTGCTCGCGCGTGCGAACAATGACGCCTCGTCGAGGTCGACGAAACTTGAAAACTTGTTGCGAACTCGGAGCGAAACGTACGACACGAGTTTGAAAACGCCGGTGCGAACCGGCGCGCGAAGCGTTTCTTTGCACGAGCAATTAGTTCGGGAGGTAGTTTCGCGCGTAGTACGAAAGTTATCTTTGTCATCTTTCGATGGCGCGCTTTTTTCGCTGTCGGTAGGACCGACCGACCGCGAGCTGGCGAGCTACTAATTCCTCCGGTCAACGACGATCGTTGAAAGCGTGTCGACGACGCGCGAGCCCGGGAAGTCGGGTTCGGTTGAAAGCGCGTTTCAAAGCGGTCGATCAAAAGGCTGCGCAGCAATTTCCGGAACAGGACGACGCGCGTCGGACTTCGCGAACAACAGCCGAGGATAATCACTCCTCGCGCGGCTTTCGCACTCGCGACGGCGCCCGCCTCCGCGCCGGCGTCTCGCCGCGATGGGGCAGAGCGAGCTCGACGAGCTGAAAAAGATTTTAGAGTCGAAAACTCCCGCGCGTCCGTGGGGGGAGCGACCGTCCCCGAAGAGGACGGCGGCCTCGCCCGCGTTGAATGGGACGCCCATTTCGAGACGATTCGACGCCGCGGCTTCCTCGCCGTCGACGCGAGCGACGACGTCCTCGCCGTCGAATTCGCCGCTCGGCGCGTACACGCGGAAAGACGCGACGATCGCGGAGCTCCAGAGCGCGCTGAAGGGCAAGGAGAAGACGATCGAGAGCCAGAGAGACACGCTCGCGGGGACGAGGCGCGCGCTGGAAGACCGCATCTCTCGGCTCGAGCGAGACGTCGGCGCGCGCGACGCCAAGCTCCGCGACGTCAAGAGCGAGCTCGAGAGCGCGATGTTCGCGAGGACGTCCGCGGAGAACGCGCTCGAGGCGGAGACGACCGCGGCGAAAGCGATGCGCGCGCTCTCGCACGAGACCGAGAAGGCGATGAAGAGCAAAGAGATCGACCTCCTCGAGGAGCTGAAGCGCGAACGCGAGGAGCGACGCCGCGACGCCGTCGCGCTCGCGGTCGAGAGAGAGAAAGTCGCGGCGCTGACCGAGGAGCTGACGCGGTGTAAGGCGCGAGAGTCCGCGACGAGCGACGCGCTGAGAAGCGAGACGGAGACGCGAAGGGAGACGCTCCGGAAGCTGAACAAGTACCGGCGGCACAACAAGGACAGAGAGGCGAGGGACGCGGCGCTCGCGGCGCGTCGAGACGCGAACGAGGAGGACGTCTCGTCGCTGCGAGAGGCGCTCGCGCGAGAGCGGAAGGGGAGGGAAGAGGCGGAGCGGTGGCTGAAGACGGAGCTCGAGGCCCGGGACGAGATGACCGGTCTGTTTACCGCGCTGAGGGACGTCGCGGGCGGGAAAGCGGCGAGCGGCGGCGGCGGCGGCGGCGACCGCGACCGCGGCGGCGACGCGCGCGAGTCCGCTCGGCGGCGCGAGCTCGAGACCACGCGAGCGAGAGAGGATCGCGAGATCAAAGCGCGAAGGGACGCGTTCGAGGACGCGGAGTGCAGACTGCACGCGGACAACGACGCCCTGAGCGCGGAGATCGAGGAGGCGAGGGCGACCATCGCGACGCGGTTGTCGACGACGGACGGCGACGCGTCGTCGCCGCCCGGCGCGGACGCGTCGGAGACGATGCGCGTGCTGTCGTCCTTGGAGTGCCCGGAGGGCTGGGACGCGAACGTTCGACGGGAGATCCCGGAGAGGATCGAGGTCGCGACGGACAAGAAGACGAAAGGGAAGAAGCCGAAGAAGCCGTCCTCGGAGCGGTTTAAACACGCTGGCCTTCCGTTCGCGAAGTGAAACGCGCTCGTGCGATATACGATAGCGTAGTTCTTCTCGTTTTGGTCAAACCGTTCTTCGCTGCGTGGGTACTGTGTCATCCCAGCGCGCCGCTGTCCCAGTCCCCACGATCCCTCCTCTCCCTCCACTCCCTCTCTCGTCTCTGTTCTTCGTCGCTCGTCTCTTCCGCGTCGTCGACGATCGCCCACGACGTCCCCCACGGCACGGGGGTGTACCACGCCGTGATCGACGGCTTCAGCGTCCCGCCCAAGCGGTAGTTGAAGAATATCTCCTCGCCCGGGTCGATGTCCCTCGTCGCGATGAACGCGACCCCGGACGTGGGGTAGCTCGGCGGCACCCCGACCTCGATACCGGTCCCGCCGTCGACGTACCACGGCGTCGTCGTCATCGGGTTCACGATCGCGCGCGCGGCGCGACGCGTCTCCTCCCCGGCGTCCTCCCAGTCCACGCGCACGGCCTCCACGTTCGGCATCGTCCCCGCCGGGGGATGGTTCGCCAGCGCCGCAGTCGCCCACCCGGCGCAGACCCCGCGGTCGTGCAGCTCCCGCAGCGTCCTCGCGTGCGTCGCTCCGTCGACGTACCCGCCGCCTTCGAGGTTCAGGAGGTACCGCCCGTCCTCGCCCGCGGCGGGCTGCGGGATGATCACCCCCGCGTCGTCGCACCCGGCATCGACCGGGGGCGCGGGGGGGTGGAACACGCCCGCGTAGAGCGCGACGACGTCGCCTCTTCGCATCGCGCGCGCGTCGAATCGCGCGTGGATGCCCAAGCCCGCGTTCGGTATCGACGACGCGCGCACCTCCGTCGGGGGTCGTCGGTCCGCGCTCGCGCCGGCGGAGACGCGCGAAATCTCCGCGCGCAACAGCGCGGTCGCCGCGCGCGTGACGCTCGCTTTCGCTTCCCTGGGAGAGAGCTTTAAGAGCGCGCCGGCGATCTCGTTGCACGACGGCGTGATCCCGAGCGCCGATCGCGCGGCGCTCTTCAGCCACGCTCGCATGTCCGTCCGTCCCTCGATCGGTTCTGTTTTGGCGCGAGTCCGCCGATCTCGAGTCTCCTATCCTCCGCTCCGCGTCGTCGTTTCGCGCGAGGTGCGCGTCTGGTCTCTGGTGAGCGTCCGCGCGGACGCGTCGATGGTCGCAGCCCGAAGGCTGCGGGGGTCGTGCGCACCTCCCGTTAAGGGCGGCGAGGAGTGACGCGAACCCCGCGGAGATACGATCTGTTGGCGACATCTGATCATTTTCGTCGTCGTCGCGCGGACGAACTCGACCGATCCGATCGGCACAATTTAGGGCACCGCCGGCTGCGTCGCCGTCCCTCGTCCCACGGGAGGTTCGCTCGCCATGGCGCCGAAGGATCCGGACGTGCTCTTGTGCATAAACAATCGGCAGTTCATCCTCGAGGCGCTGAAGGAGGAGGACATCCGGATCGACCTTCGAGGGCCTTTCGACGCGAGGGAGGTGGCGTATCGATTCGGCCCGAAGGACGGCGTGTGCGAGGTCTCGCTGGGAAAGACGCGCGTGCTCGCGGTGACGTCCGCGAAGCTCGAGCCTCCCGGCGGCGGGCGCTCGAACGAGGGCTCGGTCACGATCAACGTCGAGTTCTCGCCGATGGCGAGCCCGAACTTCGAGCCCGGGCGCCCGGGCGAGGAAGCGAGCGAGCTCGCGGTCGTCCTGGAGCGCGCGATCCGCGAGACGGGCGCGGTGGACGTCGAGTCTCTGTGCGTCCTCGCCGGGCGACGCGTGTGGAACATTCGCGTGGACGTGCACGTCCTCGACGCGTGCGGGAACATCGCGGGCGCGGCGTCGCTCGCGGCGAACGCGTCGCTGCTGTCGTTTCGACGCCCGGAAGCGACGGTGGACCCCTCCACGCAGCTCGTCACGGTGCATCCCGCGGACGCGCGAGAGCCGATCCCGCTCGCGCTGCATCACCTCCCGATCGCGGTGAAATTCGGGTTCTTCGCCGAGCACGAAGGTTTATTAATCGTGGATCCGCTCGTGGACGAGGAGGCGGTCATGGCGTCGTCCCTCATCGTCGTCTTAAACGCGCACGGGGAGCTGTGCGCGGTGCAAAAAGGCGGCGGCGTCGGCGTGCCCGCGAACGAGATCATGCGTTGCGTGCGGATCGCGGATAAGATGACGAAAGAGCTCACGACGCAGCTCCGGGAGGAGCACAAGAAGTGGGAGGGCGAGAGAGATAAAAGACGCGTCAGGAGACATTACGGCGCGGAGGCGGCGGCGAGCTTGGGCGACTTTGGGTTACCCGGGAGGAAAGACCATCTGACGACGAAGACGGAGGATGACGGCGGCGACGACGTCATGGAGGTGGAGGAGGACGACAGCGACAGCGACAGCGACGAGGACGAGGACGTGGACGCGAGAGAGGCGCACGCGCCCGTGGGAGTGTTAGCCCCGACGGGGTCGGACGAGGACGAGTCCGAGTCCGAGGAGGAGGAAGACGACGAGTCCGAGGAGGAGGAGGAGGAGGAGGAGGAGGTCGTCGACGCGAAGAAGCGAGGGGGGAAGAAAGGGAAGGCGGCGACGGACGACGGCGACGACGGCGGCGACGACGACGTGCTCGGGATGTTCGACGTCGCGGCGAAGAAGACCACCGCGAAGACGAAACCGAAGCGGACGAAGTTGAAGTCCTGGGACGACCTTCCCGGGGACGGCGACGACCTCGCGGCGGCGATCACGGCGAAGGTTTCGTCGAAAAAGAAGAAAAAGGAGAAGAAGACCGGAGCGGCGAACGGCTAGTTAGTCTGTTGTTACAACATGGAGACGTAGCGCGTCTCGCGCTACGCGCGACACCGTCGGTCGATCACACCCGCGCCGCCGCCGGCTCGCGGTCGCCCTGCTCCGGCGTCGTCACTCTCTCTCTCTCCGCCCCGCCCCCCCTCGCCGCGAGCGTGCTCGCCACCTTCTCGAACGTGGACGCGATCGCCGGGACGATCGTCTCCCCGCGCTTGAACAGCGTGGATATGTGCCCGCCGTTCACCTCCACCCGCTCGCACTCCCCTCGCGGGTCCGTCAGCCCGCGCAACACCGCGTGGAGCTCGTCCGAGTGCGACCCCACGAACCGGTCTTTCCTCGCGGTGACTTGCGTCACCGCGTCCAGCATCGGCATCTCCACGCCGTGCGATCTCTGCCCTTGCTCCATGAGCCGGATCATCGTCGACATGGACAGGCAGTCCATCGTGTCCGCGAGCGCAGCCTCCGTCGGCGTCAGCGGCAGCCCCTTTTCGTTCGCGTGGATGACCGGTTTCGACTTCTCGCCGACGTCGAGCGACGCCGCGACGACGGCTTTGATCTCGTCCGCGACGGCGTCCTCCGCCTCGCTCAGGACGTTCCACGCGATCCTGTTGTGTAACACCCCAGTCAGGAACGACGTCGCGGACGATGTCGCGACGACCGGGCACGACCCGACGCCGGTATCGCAGTTCCCCGCGGCGATCACCGCGGCGACGTTTGCGACGCTGCCGCCCAGGGACACGCCGGTCATGACGACTTTGGCCCCCGGGTACGCCGCGTTGGCCCACGCCGCGATGCCCGCGGCTTCCATGATGCCGCCGCACACTTGCGTTATGAACGCGCTGACGGACGTGAGGAGATGTAAGTACTGCCCGGGGGGTTTCCTTTTGCCGTAGTACGGGAACATCGGGATGCACGACGCGACGTCGTGCTTCAGGAGGTCCTTCGCGAGCTGTTTTCGATACCAAAAGTACTGGTCCCCGGTCGTCGGGAGGTGTATCGCGATTTTCGATGGCGGCTTCTTCCCCGTGCGCCAGATGAACAGCATGTTCCCGACCTTGCTCTCCTCGGGCATGTACTTCGCACCCGGGGAGTCGAATTCCGCTTCCCTGTACAGCGGGTATCCGGGCGCGTCCGCGGAGGGCTGGAGGCACCCGGCTAAGATCGGCACGTCGACGAAGTCCGCGTCCCAACGCAGCGTTATCGGCTTCACGGGCTCGCCTGTCGTCACGGACGCGATACATTCCTCGTAAATCTTCGCCGCCGCGTGCATGTCGCCGTACCTGATGAAGACGAGCGGACATGGTGCGGGAGGTCAGCGGTCGAGCGCGAGGAGGAAGAAAATCGCGGGAACTTCCTCAGATAAATGTCGAACGATTCGCGCGGCGCGAGGGAGGGACGCACCCTTGGTGGAAGAACCGGCGGTGGCTCCCGCGCTTTTCCCCGCCGACGCTCTTCGACATCTTGGCGTACCAGTCATCGAGGTACGCCATGACGCTCCTCGGCGACGCGCCGGGGCGAACGTGAGCTGTGACGGGCGGCGAACGCGAGCCGCGTCAATCGCCCATTTTGCGTCACTTGCGCGTGTGGTGACGATCGATTTGCGATTATCGATCGATGACGTTTCGGACGGCGATTTTCGTGCGCAGACGCGAGACGGCGGACCCGACCCGTTACTGTTCGTACAACAACTTAGCTAGGCAACATCATCTACTTCCCTCCCGCGGCCGCCCATTCGACGTATGCGCGCCCGATCGCGTCGCACATCTCCCCCATCGCCTTCTCCGTCGGCTTTCTGAACGCCTTCTTCATAGACTTCTCGATCTTGTGGAGCGGCACGAATTTAAAAGCTCTCGGCACGGAGACTCGCACCGCGACGTCCACGCTCGCGCGCGCGACGCCCTTCGCCGGGTCTAAAACCACCGTCGTGACCGTCCGCTCGGATGTGTACGCGGCGTTGATCCACTTGATAACCCCCGGGGGCGAGCCGTTTATCTCGCCCTTGAGCTGCTCGATCTGTATCGTCACAGCGCCGTCGTCGTTCGGGGACGTCCGCGGTTCGTGAATGCGAAACGTGCTCACCGGGTTCAGCTTGCACTCCGGTCCTATGAAGAACAGCCTCCCGCCGAACCCGGGGGCGACAACCTTCCACGTGTTTGGCTCCGCGAGTTCCTCCGGGTCGCCCTCGCCGCCGGTCAAGATCGCTCGCGTCGCCGCCTCGGACGACGCGAACGCGGCGAGCGTCGCGCTCGTCGTCGTCGCCTCCGCCGCGCGCGCGCGCTCGTCCTCGCTCGCGTCCGGGAACAGCGTCCGCTCGCCGGTCACGACCATCGCCATCACCGCGTCTCGGCACGGGTTCTCGACGTCGCACTTCAGGGACTCGGCGTCGACGTCCGTGTCCGCGGGGGCGGCTTCCACCGCGTTCCGTCGAACGCCCTTTCGACGGCCTTCCATCATGGTAAATCTATAGCCGCGCGAGAGCGCGGGGGGAGCGACGCGCGCGGAAGCGACGCGGTCCCGCGAGACCGATCGCGTCGACGCGGGCGCGGACCGCGCCATCGCGCACGCGGAGAGAGTCGTCATCGACGCCATCGACGACGTATCGCGGCGAGTTGTGGCGGCGACGGAAGCTTTGACCTAAAGGTCGCGCGCTTTATTAAACGGGCGCTTTCAGTTCTGTGCGGTTGGATTTCCGTGGCCGCGACGCGTTCGCGGCGCGAGACGCGCCTCCCATCGGAATACGCTATCGTTCACGATCGATCCTAACCTAAAGCGACTCAACGCGCGCGCCCTCTCCCGCCACCTCTGCCCCCTCGCCCGCGCCCGCCGCCTCTCCCCCCGCGTCCGCCGCGTCCGCCGCCCGGCCTCGGCGTCGCGCCCCGCCCCGGTTTCCACTCGCCTCCCAACCCCCCGGCGCGCGGACGCTCGTCGTCGTCGTCGTCGTCCGCGGCGTACGAGCCCCACCCGCGCGGGCGCGCTTTCTTACCACCACCAGCGACCGAGGCGTCGCCCGAGTTGGGCTTCCACTCGCCGCCGTACGACTCGCGCTCGTCGTCCGTCTCGTCGTCCGCCTCTCCCCCTCCTCCGCCGCCAGCTGTGCGTCCGCCGTCGTCCTCCGCCTTCTCCGGGATCGCGAGCGAGAGCAACCCGCGCGCGAAGTCTCTGACGCCCGCGCCCGTGCTCGTGCTCGCCATGTCCACGATACCTCGTGCGCGCTTCGACAGCCTGAGCTCCTCTCGGATGAGGAACGCCCTCCGCGCGAGGTCGCCGGGTTTCACCAGGTCCGTCTTGTTCAGGACGACTTGGTACGACACGCCGCCGTATTTGCTCAGAAACGCGAGCATCTCTCGGTCGGGGGCTTTCAACCCGTGCCTCGCGTCGATGACGACGTACACGCGCTTTAAGTTCGCGCGTCCGGTGAGGTACTTGTCGATGAGGCGGTTCCACGCGTCCACGCGGTCGGGCGCCGCGAACGCGAAGCCGTACCCCGGCATGTCCACGATGCGCAATCGGCGGCTCACGTCGTAGAAATTCAGCGACTGCGTCTTCCCGGGGACGTCCGACGAGCGCGCCGCGGCGCTCAACGTGATCGCGTTGATGAGCGAGCTCTTCCCGACGTTCGATCTTCCCGCGAAGGCGACCTCTGGGACGTCGTCCGGCGGCGGGAGCGAATCCTCGTTCGTCGCCGCGTGCGTGAAGGTACACGCGGGCTTGCCGCCGTTCAGACCGAGGAGGCGCCGGTCCTCCGGGGATATGTCCTGGTAGAACGGATACCGCCGCGTGATCTTCGTGTCCTCGTTCCTGTTGCGCAGCTTGCGCGCTACGCGCCCCGCCTGCGACGGCGTCGTGCACAGCTCTTCCTGTGTTTTTGGGGAGAAGGAGACGGGGAGGTCAGCTCGTCGTCGGATGCCGCGGCGTTGAACGAAAAGAACGAACGAACGAACGCGTGAAATTACCCTAGAACCTGCGCGTCGTGGTCAGATGAACGAACGAACGCGCGAGTATCGGAATCGAATCGCGCGCGAGACGCACCCTCTTGATCCGACCCATGATCTGGTCATCGATCGGCAGCGCGCGGAACTTCGCGCGGTTGCTCATCCCCTCGCCGCCGTCCACGAGCTCGTTCAGGAGCGAGTCGATTCGCAGCTCGCTCATGTCCAGGTCTTCGCGCAGCGGCTTCGACCCGGGCTCCGTCTCCTTCGGCGGCAGGCGCCCCGCGTCCGGGCCGAACCTCGACCGCGTGCTCTTCGCGACGTACCCCGTCGGCCCGCCCTTCTTCTTCTTCTTCGCCGCCTTGCCTTTGTCCTTCTTCCTGGACGCCGACGACGACGACGCGGCGCGAATTTGCATTCCCGTGACCGCGGACGACGGCTCGACGCCCCAGCGCGTGGACGACGGCGCGCCGACGCACGGGACGCGAACGATCGCCCGGCGACTCGTCTCCCTGAGCGCGTTCGGGACCGTCCGCGCGAACATCCCGCCGAGTTTACCCAGCAGCCGCATCGCGCCGAGGGACGCCATGCTCGGAACGTTGTGGCGGCTACTGCCGAAAAAGCGCACTGATGAGTTGCTTTACTTTCGCTCTAACAGCGCGCCTTCGGTCACAAGATATGTCTAAGTCACCCCCCCACCCCCACGTTCGGACTAATCAATCCAGCTTCAAGTCCTGGTACTCCTTCCTCAGCCCGTCCTTGTTGATGATCCAGATCTCGACGCTGTCGCCGGTGTAGATGTCTCTCTCCCCCGCGGTGGCGAAGCAATCCTTCACGAGGTCCACGGCTTCGGATTCGCTCAGCGGCGTCGCGGACGACTGCGCCGGGAGCACGAGCGGGGAGACCGTCTTGAGCTGGTTATCCAGCACGGGCATGATCAACCCTTGCCCGGACCCTTGACAGCTGTAGTTCGTCCTCTCGTACGACCCCACGGCGTCGTACGTGAACACCGCGCCCTTGCCTTCCTTGTCCAAACCCGCGACGATGTTAAACGTGTAGTACGGGAAAAAACGGCGGTAGTACAGCGTGTTCGACAGCATCTGCGCGAAGGAGACGCAGCCCATCTCTTTGTTGTTCTGGAACTCGTACGACACGCACCGCGCCTTGAGCGTCTTCTTCAGCGTGACCGCGTCCGCCATGAACCCGGCGGACGCCATGACGCACTTCTCGGTCATTTTTTCGATCTTTTTGTAGTCCCTCGTGAGGACGGAGTACCCCGTGGACATGCGCGTGTCCGCGGCGCAGACGACGTAGTCCTCGCCCGCGACCGCGAGGACGGTCCCTCCGTTGTTGTCCTGTGATGTTTACGCGAGGATGGAGGGCGTCAGGGCTGGGGTCGAGGCGCACCGCGCGAGATCGGCGACGGTCCGATCGGCCCGTCGACGGAGCGAAGAGGATGAGGTTGGATGGGAAGAGGAGGAGGCGGGATCGCGAGATCTCGCGAGGGGACGCACGTATGGGCTCCAGTTCTGTCGCATGTGCGGCCCACCCGCGTCCGAGGGCATGACGCTCTCGTCGTACACGAATTTAGCAGGCATCCTGACTCGCGTCGCTCGGCTCGATCTGGCGTCAACCCTATTTCGTTTGAACAAGTCTAACACGGTGCGGTGCGGTGGTCGGTCACCGACTGATGAAGGCGATCCGACTCGAGCGCGTCGCCGACCGCGCGGGGCACAACGACGCGCGCGAGGCACACACCATGGGCGTCATCGACACGATCAAATCCGAGATCGCACACCAGTTCAGCGACGCGAACCGGGAGAGCACGGTGGTACGTTCGCGTCCGCGCCCGACGCGTCCGAGCGACGCCCCGACTAGAAAGACACGCCGCCCACCAAATCGCGAGCTCGCCTCTCGTTCCTCCCGCGGTCGCTGACCCTCCCGCCCTTCTCCCCTCGTCGACGCAGACCTTCCTCCGATCCGCCGGGCTCTTCGTGACGGCGATCGTGTTCATGCGGAACTTCGGGGACGCGATGGCGATCTAGACGGGACGGCGCGGAGCGACGTCCGAGATCGTCGGGAGGAACTAGCTAGGGTAGCACTGCACACTCCTGTCGACCCGAGAGAGCACAATCGTTCGTCGCGTTCAATCGCTATCGCTACCGTAATCCCCGAGCAAGCCTCCGAGCAGCCCGCCGTCGCCGCCGCCGTCGTCGTCGTCGTCCCTCTTCGCCTCCGTCGCTTCCGCCTTCTCGGGCTTCTTCTCGTCGGGGTCTGCGTCGTCCGTCTCCGTCGACGGCGGAGGCTTCTCGGAGGCGCCGTAATCCCCGAGCAACCCTCCGAGCAGCCCACCGCCGTCGTCGCCGCCGTCGTCGTCGTCGTCGTCGTCGTCGTCGTCCCTCTTCGCCTCCGTCGCTTCCGCCTTCTCGGGCTTCTTCTCGCCGGGGTCTGCGTCGTCAGTCTCCGTCGACGGCGGCGGCTTCTCGCCACCGCCGCCGCCCTTCGACGTCACCTTGAACCGCGCCAACGCCGGGTTCGGCTTCTTCTTCTTCTTCTTCTTCACGACGACGATCCCCGCTGGCTTACACAGCACCGCGTCCTCTTTCTCCCTCCCAGTCGACGC